>Ga0182015_10000164_pt1 | contig 94467 bp, 99 predicted proteins | sample 712P3MmetaG_FD_120478 | JGI IMG/M metagenome (GOLD analysis project Ga0182015, IMG submission 120478) | Permafrost microbial communities from Stordalen Mire, Sweden - 712P3M metaG | ecosystem: Environmental > Terrestrial > Soil > Wetlands > Permafrost | place: Sweden: Stordalen | collected...
CCAAGCAGTTCACAACAAGAACGAAACATCTCACGCGAGAACAAGCCGCGGATATCATAAAGCGAAACAGCGCAAAGAACCCGTTGTTTCGCCAGTTGATTCCGTTTCGTAATCTCGTCGAAGCCTGCAACTCGGCTCTCCGCAAATACGCATTTCCGTATTTGATATCGCGTCCGGATCGTCCGAATATGCCGCTTCGCAAAGCCGAAAAACTCAAGGAGAACCCAAACAGAGCAGAGGCAGAATTAGATCCGGAAAATCAGGCTGAACGCGACCGGGTCATTCTGGAGGAGCAATTCGTCGGCCGCGCGTGCGAAAACGAAATGCTCTGCCGGCAAGTCATCTCCCTCATACGCGCCATCATTCGGGCGGAGAAGTACTACGAGCGAACAATCAATCTCGCATTCGATACGCCGTTTCAGCCACGAGCAGAGGACCTAGAATTCTCGTTGCTTCGCCCGCGTCTGCAGCCTGAACCCGTCGCTGCGTAGCGTTCTCGGTTCAGATATCACAGGGCCCGAGCATTCGTCTCGGGCCTTTTGATTTTCAGGGCGGGTCTGGGATACCAAGATGCCTTCGTAGAGGCGCTCGTCCGGGGCCGTTGGCCAAGATGACCTTCCCTGCAGCGAGCCGACTCTTGAAGAGCGGATCCAATTCGATAACAGCCAGAGCCAGATCTCGGAGTGGGCCGGCCCATGGCGCTTCGGCTAATTTGTAGGTTGTAAATAGGCCGATGACGCTGGAGACGATGAGCCCGTCACCCTCGATTGGATCGAGCAGACGTATGATTGTCGAGTCCCTTGCAGACTGTACGATTTTGCCGATAGTCGTCTGGTCTAACTCGCCCATCGCTGCAATGGTCAGTACCGCGCTGGTCCGCCGCCTGGATCCGAATAGTGTGTAGATTGGGTGCGGGTCCTGACCCATGAATTTCTTCTGTAGTACGCTTGCGGGCGTTCGAACTTTCGCTCTCGGCCGCCCTTTCCGGCGCACCACGGAAAGGCCATTTTCGGCCGCGAGCGCCGACAGAATTTTGGCAACATGAAAGAAGAGCGGGTGCTCCTGGTTGGTGTCGTAGGCAACGGCGAATCGGTCGGAAAGACGGCGTATGACGAGTCGTTGACCCTCGAGCCGCTTCGCGGTGTCCTTGACAGCCTGCAGTCGGCGACCCTGAGCCTCTGGAAGATCTTCAAGCACGACGGGTTGGTTTGCAAAAATCTCCGTTAGGATTTTTGTGGCCACGCCCTGTGCCAAGAAGAGACCAGGGTAGCCCGGGCGTGCAACCTTTAGGCCTTCGGGTCGCCGCTGGATCGCGAGTAGTCGCTCCTCCAAGGGCCGGGAAATTGACCTTGTCACGAGGGCTGCAAATTACGCCGGGCTAGGTCACCAACGCTGCAAAATCAGATTAAGCAGCATAACGCGCAGCCGGGCCGTGTTACGCTGCTAATTCCAGGAACTCCGCAAATCCGAATTTCATCGTGCCACCGGCGCTGCATATTCGGCGCCCCCCTGCGGGCCGCCCCGTCTCCGGCGTGTCGATCCGGTGCGGCCCCGCTCGACGTGATAATGACGCGGCAATAACGGCGCGGAACCACACCAAGGGAGAATCCACCATGCGTTTCATGTATTTGGTCAAGTCAGCGTGCGCCGGTCCACCGCCGCAACGGCTCCTGGAGGAGATGGGCAAGCTCGCCGAGCGCGAGACGAAGGCCGGCACCGTGGTCGATATGGGCGGCCTCATGCCGCTCGCCCTGGGCGCGCGGGTGCGGGTTACCGCGGGAAAGCTCGATGTGATCGACGGGCCGTTCGCGGAAGCCAAAGAGGTCGTCGGCGGCTGGGCCATCTTCGAATACAAGAGCAAGGAAGAGGCGCTCGCGAGCGCCGTCGAGTTCATGACCCTTCACAAAGAGTACGGAGAAGGCTGGGAAGGCGAGTGCGAAATGCGTCAGATGGTGCCGTCCGCCACGTCGTGATCCGCGCGTGAACGTTGCGCGGCGCGATCTTCTTGCGACACTCGGTCTGTCGGCCCTCGCGCTCGCGCTGCCGGCAACCGCCGCCGCGCAAAGCGATTCACCCGATACGATCCGTATCGGCGTCGTTCCGGTCGACGTGTGTTTCGAGGTGTTCTACGCGGCCGAAAGCGGCATCTTCGAGAAGGCGGGTATCGACGCGCGACTCGTTGAGTTCGGTAATCCGGGCGCCGTTGCCGCCGGGCTCGTTGGGGATGCGATCGACGTCGGCCTGTATGATGTCGCGGGCCTCATCGCCGCGCATAGCCACAACATTCCGCTCGTGTATCTCGCCGCGGCCAAACTGTTCAACGACGACAATCCGGCCATCGCGTCGGTCGTCGCTGCGGATTCACCGATACGCGGCGCGAAGGATTTTGCCGGCACGATCGAACGCAAGACGGTCGACGGGGCCGTGCTGGTCGAGCCGTTCATCACGCTCGCGGTCGACCGGGGACTGCGCGCATTTTCCCCCGGCCCAGCTTCGCTGCAAACTATGTCGTCAGCGGTTGGGCAGCGAATCGCTCCTGGGCCGATGTGCATTCCAAGGTCGCGATAAAGCTCGCAGGGGCGATCTACGAATCCGGGCACTGGGCGAACCGCAATCACGACGCGTCAACGCCGCTCCTGGCGCAATACACGAAAATGGCGCCGTCCATGATCGCCCGGATGCATCGCGGACGATTCGCCGAGTCGAGCAACGTCGCGCTGACGCAGCCGGTGATCGACGTCGCAGCGACATACGGTTTTATCCCGCAGCCGTTTCCCGCTGCGGAACTGTATTATCGGCCGTAGCAAAGCTGCTAGGCGACGGTCTCATGCCCGGATAATACCCCGATTCCAGGGCGGGCTACGCTCCGTCCGCCGTGCGTTTCCGCTGCCGGAACGCGCGCACGCTTTCGAGGCGCGCGCAGCCACTCGAACAATACCGTTTATTAGAGTTCTTCGATCCGTCGACATAGGCGTCGTCGCAATCGGAGGCATGGCAAACGCCGAGCCGGGTCGTGCCGTACTGAGCGATAAAGAAGGCGAGGCCGAGGGCCACGCTTGCACCGACCCAGCCCGCCACGTCCGTGCCGCTCGGCTCGAACGTCACGCCGCGTTCGCCGTCGTCGGCAAGTTTCGGCTGCGTCGGAAAGTCGGCCAGCAGCGCGTTGATCTGCCGCCGCGCGAAATCATCATCCGGTGCGGTAAAAACGCCGCGCACGCGCTCGCGCAAGGTCTGGAGCTTTGCCACATCGGCCTTGGTGACGCGTAGCAATTGCCCGTGCGCCAGCATAAAAGCGCGGACGCCCTCGACGCCGGGCAGCTGCTCGCGCCCGCTTACCCAGCCCTTCGTGTTGACCAGATCAGCGGCTAACTGCGCTCCATCTCCGAAATATCCTAAATCCACTTGACCTATGTCGTACCTCTTGATAGTATTACGCGTAATCAGTTTAGCATATTTCTAAACGATGAGCAACGAAGGCTCGGTGAGCACATGTGGACAGATCCAGATTACGCCCTGCGGGAAATACGAGCACGGCACGCGGAAATCGAACGCGCCGTTGCTGCGCGGCGCGCGTGCGCCGGACCGGCACCCGCCGGCAACATCGGCGCTCGACTGCGGCTCGCCGCTGCGGAATGTCGCGCTCGGATCTTGGATGCGGCGAAGCGCTTTAGTTCGGGGGCGCGTCGCGGCGGCCGGTGCGACTCATAACCACGAAAAGGCCCATCGCCACAACAAAGATGATGGCGGCCGGAACGAGTCCCGCTTGGCCGGCGACGGCGATCGGGACGAGTGCCACTCCCATGGCAAGCGTGAACGATTCGGCCAGTAACGCCGCGCGAAATTCCGGCTCGATCGATGCACCGCCGGCCAACGTCCACGGCGTAATGCGCGGCAGAAACGCGGGGACTGCCACGCGATATGCCGCGTAGTCCGCACCGTAGCGCGATGCGAGCTGTTCTGCTTCTTCGTGGGCCAGCGCCGCGACGAAAACGGTGTTGCCGAGAACGATGATCGCGAAGCCGAGCGGCGGGGCATAGAGCCCCATGCCGAGCGCCAGCAGAACGTTGCCGAGATAGAGCGGATTGCGCACGTAGCGGAACGGTCCGGCGACGATCAAGCGGTCGCGCTGCACGTTGGCCGCAAAGACGACGTCGCCGCGCAAATACGCCGTCCCGGAGAGGCGCGCGAGCCACGCCGTCAGCACCAGCGCGACGCCTGCCCAAAGCAACGAATGGACGCCGGCAGCGCCCCCGTGCAAACCCCAGACGACGGCCGCCGGCAGAGGCCGCTGCCCGTCGAAGCCGATGTTTCCGAGGAAGAACCCGCAGCCGAAGATCGCGCCGATCACGGAACCGCGCTGACGATACCACCACGGCGAGGGCCGAACGTCTTGCTCGCTCATCCCCACCGGGCTACCGGTGCGCCACGGGGAAGTTTCGCTCGGCGATCAGCGTGAATTTACACACAATTAACGGCATTTTCCAGGGCGTGCCGGGCGAGCAGGGCAACGTCGCCCACCGTGAACGCCAATGGAACCCAGGACGTGCAATCGAGCGAAGTGCGCCGTGCCGCCTTTCGGGCGGGGTGGGATTCCCGTTTGCTGCCGCTGCTCACGCCGGAGTGGCAGTCGTCGGTCACGCTCGCCAAAACACTCGGTGAAAAGCCCGCGACCGTCCTCGAACGCCTCAAAGACATGCTCGAACGCGGTCTGGTCGAGCGACGCGTCGTGAAAGCCGTCCCGTCGAAGCCGACCAAAACCGGGAAGCGGCCGCGCATCCATACGGCGCGCTTCGAGGCCCACTTCCGGCTTCCGCAGCCCTAGTCGACGTCGAGCGACCGCGCGTTCACGGGGAGCGACGTGGCCGAGCCGAACATGCGGTCGCCGGCATCGCCGAGCCCGGGCATGATGTAGCCGTGGTCGTTCAGCCGCTCGTCGATCGACGCGGTGACGATGCGCAGGTCCGGATGCGCTTTGGTAATCGTGGCGATGCCTTCCGGCGCCGCGATCAGGCACACGAACGTGATCGCTTTCGCTCCGCGCGATTCAAGCAGTGCGAGCGCAGCCGAGCCGGAATTGCCGGTGGCGAGCATCGGGTCGAGTACGAAGACGTCGCGCTCGGCGAGATTGCGCGGCATGTTCGCGTAGTACGGCACCGGCTCGAGCGTCGTCGGATCGCGGTAGAAGCCGAGGTGGGCGATTTCGGCATCGTCGATGCAGTCGAGGAAGCCGGGCAGTAAGCCCAGACCCGCGCGCAAGATCGGCGCTACGACCGGACGGCGGGCGATGCGCTTCGCCGGTGCCGGCTCGAGCGGCGTCTGCACGGTTCCCTCCGTGGTGCGCAGCGTGCGCGTGGCCTCGTAGGCGAGGAACAGCCCGATTTCTTCGACCATGCGGCGGAAGATCGGGACCGGGGCGTCGCGGTCGCGCAGCCGCGCTAGACGGTCGGCGACGGCGGGGTGATCGACGACGAGAACTTCATGGCCAGCCATGTTCGCTCGTTACGCCAAGGCGGGCGATTCACCGCCCGCGACTGCATCGTCGCGGATCTTGGCGGTGAGGACGTGGTCGCGCCAGGCCCCATCGATGTAGAGGTAGTCGCGTGCGTAGCCCTCGACCGTGAAGCCGAGCGAACGCAACAACCGGCCGCTGCGCTCGTTGCCGGGTTGGTAGTTCGCCTCCACGCGGTGCAGACCGATGTTGCGAAAGCACCACGTTACGATCGTTCCGACGGTTTCGCTGCCGTAGCCGCGCGCCTGATGCGCGACGTCGACCGAATAGCCCAGTACGCCGGCTTGAAACACGCCATGCACGATGTTCGTCACGTTGACGCTCGCGATGATCTGCCGCGAGCCGCGCAGCATCGCGACGAAGCGGTGCGCGCGGCCGTGATAGGCGTCGTCCTGCACGGCTGCCGCGTACGTCGACCAGTAGCTGCGCGTGAAAAAGTCGGACGAACGCGACGGCTCCCAGCGGGCTAGATGCTTCTCGTTGCGCTGGTGGTACGCGAGCAGTGCATCGATGTGTTCTGGGCCGATCGACTCGATCGTCAACCGCGCCGTCGACATCGAGACGGACGAAAGGCCGGCTAGCTCGCGCACGGCATTACGGGACGGCGAACTGAACGGTTAGCTCGTCGACCCGCGCCCGCAATCCGGCCATGAGCTTGCGCTCTTCGATATCGCCCAGCGCTGCGCCGATGATCTTGCCGACTTCGCGCGCGTGCACTTCGCCGAAGCCGCGCGACGTGATCGCCGGCGACCCGATGCGGATGCCGCTGGTGACCATCGGCTTTTGCGTGTCGAACGGGATCGCGTTCTTGTTCACGGTCACCGCGATTTCATCGAGATATGCTTCAACCGCTTTGCCGGTCAGGTTTTTCGGGCTCAAGTCGACGAGCAACAGATGCGTGTCGGTTCCACCTGCAACCAGACGCGCGCCCGCGCGTTGCAGTTCCTCGCCCATCACTCGTGCGTTGATCAGCACTTGTTGCTGATACCCCTTAAATTCGGGCTGCAGCGCTTCTTGGAAGGCGACGGCCTTGGCTGCGATCGTGTGCATCAGCGGGCCGCCCTGAATGCCCGGGAAGATGCTCTTATCGAGCGCGGCGGCGTGGGCTTCATCGGTGAGTACGAAGCCGCCGCGCGGACCGCGCATCGTCTTGTGCGTCGTCGACGTCACGAACTCGGCCAGCGGCACCGGTGAAGGATGCAATCCGACCGCGACGAGTCCGGCGATGTGCGCCATGTCGACCATCAGCACGGCGCCGACTTCATCGGCGATCTCGCGGAACGGTTCGTAATCCATCGTCCGCGGGTAGGCGCTCGCGCCGGCGATGATCATCTTCGGCTTGTGTTCGCGCGCGAGTGCACGCATCTCGTCGTAGTCGATCAACTCGGTGTCGCGGCGCACGCCGTAGGCGACCGCGTGGTAGAGCTTCCCGCTGAAGCTGACCTTCGTGCCGTGGGTGAGGTGGCCGCCATGCGCGAGGGACATGCCGAGCACGGTATCGCCCGGCTCGAGGACGGCCATGAACACGGCCATGTTGGCTTGCGCGCCCGCGTGCGCCTGAACGTTCGCGTGCGCCGCACCGAAAAGTTTCTTCACGCGCGCGATCGCGAGCGATTCGGCAACGTCGACGAACTCGCAACCGCCGTAGTACCGGCGGCCCGGGTAGCCTTCGGCGTACTTGTTGGTGAGTACGGAACCCATCGCTTCGCGTACCGCCGCGCTGGCGAAATTCTCGGACGCAATCAGTTCGAGATTCTCGTGTTGGCGGCGGTCTTCGTTTTCGATGGCCATGAAGATCTCGTGATCGACATGGGCCAGCGTCGTCTGCGGTGTCAGGACATCCATGGTTTAACGCGTTCCTCGGTCTAGCGGGTCGTTGCGGCGCATGATCGACGTCGCCGAGTAATCCGGCTTCGCCGGGGGCACGGGTTTCGACTTGCCGAAGCGCAAGAATTGCACGACTATGAGCAACACGACCGTCGCGATGAGCCCGGCCCAGAACCACGGTCCCGCCCAGCGCGGCTGCGTGTGGTCGAACAGAAACTCAGCCAGCGCAATGCATATGGCTGCCAGTGGAATCATCGAGGCCAGCATTTGACGGTCGATAAGGTACTCCGGGTGGTGGAGCGAGCGCAGCAGCGTGGAGCGGCCGGAGGCCGGTTCATGTGAAGGTCGCGGTTACGAGTTCGTCGTTTGCGGCGTTGCTCCGGCGCGGTGCGTTGACCCACCTGGAATGGCTGGAGACGTGCGCGTCGCGGCTCGATGCGGACGGGGCCGTCTTTGCCTTGGCCGACTTCCCCCGCACGGACCTCGAGTACGCCGCGCAGGTGAAAAAGGTCGCCACCGACCTTGGGATCGTGCCCGTCGCCTTGGACGTCCCCGGGCTGCTCGATCCGGCCCGGCCGGACGCCGAGCGGACCGCTGCCCTGGCGCTGGCGAGCGCCATCGGCGCGGCGCTGATCCGGGTCACGGCGGGCCCGCCGGGCGACCTGCCGCCCGAGACCTTCGCCCGGACCGTAGCGGGCACCAAAGCGTTCACGTCGGCGGCCAAAGCCGCCAACGTTACCCTCACGGTCGCGCCGGCCGATGGCACGCTGCTGGCCGATATCGCTGCCGTGCAGAACTTCGCAAAGTATGTCGACAGCGCGTGGTTGCGGTACGATTTGCCGGCCGGGAGCCCGGATCGCGCGCTGCTCGGAAGTCGCGAACGCGTGCTCGTGGAGCGGGTCGGCCTCGATGCGAACCTCGCGCCCCTCGCAGCGCCGTTGCGTCGCGGTTGGTTTGTCCTCGAAGGCGACGGCGGCGACGATCCGTTCGCGCGGCTGGGCGCGGCCGTCGTGAAGCTGCGCGGCGCCGAAGATCTAGGACAACGACCACAGATGCCGTCTGTCGTACCCGGTTAAGACCTGCGTTCAGCAGGTGGGTGCGGCCCGGGCGCTCAGGAAACGTCACTTAGAGGACGTCCACACCGATCGTATCCGGAGCTGATGCTCCCTTGGTATTAACGTTGGTCCAACACCAGAGTACCTGCGCGAACATCCGCAGTCATTGTCGCCCACGCATTGTCTCACCGGCGTCAAGACCTTGACAAAATCGTTCCGGCGGGAGCGTTAAAGCATCCGCCGGAAGCTTGACGGCGTGCCGTCGCTCGAACTCACCGCCGCGCCGCTCGAGTTGCCGCTGGTGCACACGTTCACCATCGCGCGATCGTCGGAGAACGTCGCGCGGACTGCGCTCGTGCGATTGCACTGGGGCGACATCGATGCGCTCGGCGAGAGTTCGCCCAGCCTGCGGTACGACGAGAGCGTCGAAAGCGTGATCTCCGGCCTGCAGGCGCATGCACTCGGCAACGATCCCTACGCGATCGACGCGTTGCTCGACGGACTTCCGCCGGCGGCGCGCTGCGGACTCGACGTCGCGCTGCACGACTGCATCGCAAAAGACGTCGACCGGCCGCTATGGCGCTTGCTCGGCCTCGACCCCGCGCATACGCCCCTGACGTCGTTCACGATCGGGATCGCGACGCTCGACGAGACGGTAGCGAAAGTCCGCGAGGTCGGCACGCATCCGGTCATCAAGGTGAAGCTCGGTACCGGCGCCGAGATCGAAACGCTCGCCGCGATTCGTGCGATCTACGCCGGCACGATTCGCATTGACGCAAACGAAGCGTGGACCGCCGAATCGGCCGTGACGATCCTGCGCGAACTCGAGCGCTTCGAGATCGAGTTCTGCGAGCAGCCGATCCCGGCCGGCACGCCCGAACGGTTGCGCTGGATTCGCGAACGCACGTCGATTCCGATTGTGACCGACGAAGACTCGAAGGACGCGGGCGACTTGCTCGCGCTCGCGGGCTGCGTCGACGGCGTCAACGTCAAGCTGGTGAAGTGCGGCGGGATTCGCGGAGCGCTCGCGATGATTCACACCGCGCGTGCGCTGGGCCTGAAGATCATGCTCGGGTGCATGGTCGAGAGTGCGATTCTTTCCACCGCCGCCGCGCATCTTTCGCCGCTGGTCGATTGGGCCGACCTCGATGGTCCGTTCCTCGTCGCGCACGATCCGTTCGAAGGCATGCGCTACGCGGACGGCAAGATCGTTCTACCCGAACGCGCCGGGCTCGGTGTCGTCGAGAAAGCGGTGGCCGCGTGACCCGGCGCTACGTCGTCTTCGCACCCGGCGCGTTCGGCGGGCGCGAGGCCAAGACCGCGCACGGGGTAATCGCGTACTCGCGCGATGCGGTCGTCGTGGTCGTCGATCCGCAGCACGCCGGAAAGCGCGTCCGCGACGTGCTGCCGTACCTCAACTCGGACGCGCCGATCGTTGCGACCGTGCGCGAAAGCTTGCGCTTCGAACCGACCGCGCTCTTGATCGGGATCGCACCGCCCGGCGGCGCACTGCCGCCCGCGTACCGCGCCGAGATCGTCGTCGCGTTGCAAGCACGGCTCGAAATCGTCAACGGACTGCACGCGTTCCTCAACGACGATCCGGAGATGCGCGCGCTCGCCGATGCGCACGATTCGCGGATCTGGGACCTGCGCATGCCGCCGGCCGCTCCCCTCTTCTCGGGTGCCGCATACGACGTGACCAGCCGCATCGTCCTGACCGTCGGCAGCGATTGTGCCGTCGGCAAGATGACCGCCGCGCTCGAATTGACGCGCGCGGCCAAGGCGGCGGGCACGGCCGCGGAATTCGTTCCGACGGGGCAAACCGGAATTGCGATCGCCGGTTGGGGCACGTCGATCGACCGCGTCATTGCCGACTTCGCGAGCGGCGCCTCAGAACAACTCGTACTCGAAGGCGATCGCCGCATCGGCGCGCGCGACGGCATCTTGTTCGTCGAAGGGCAGGGTGGTATCGCGCATCCCGGCTACGCGCCGGTCACGCTCGCGCTCGTCTACGGCTGCGCGCCGGATGCCATGGTGCTCGTGCATCTCGTCACGCGCACGAAGATCGACGGCTACGACATCCCGCTACCGGGCTACCGCGCGTTGATCCGCACCTACGAAGGGCTGTGCGCGAACGTGAAGCCGGCGCGGGTCGTTGCGATCGCCCTCAACACGAACGGGCTCGACGACGCCGCCGCGCATGCGGCGATCGCCGAAGCGCGCGAGCAAACCGGCCTGCCGTGCGACGACCTCGTCCGCTTTGGCCCCGATGCGCTCTACGCTGCGATCGCGAACCACGTCGGGAAGACTCCGGTCCGCACGGATGGGTGAACGCGGCCGCCGCGCCGCTGCGCTGGGCACGCTGCTGGCGCTTCTGGCCGCCGGCGGATGCACGCGCGTCGAGACGCCGGCGACCAACGGCGGACTGCATGCGTGGACTCAGCCCGACCGCTTGCGGCTCGCGAGTACGGAGGAACCCGACTCGCTCAACAAGCTCTTCGCCAACAGCGATGCCAGCGACCAGGTCGCAAACCTGATCTCCGCGCCGATCTTCCGCTACGGCGAGGACGGCGACTACGTGCCGGAGATGGCGCTGACCGTGCCGACGTTGCAGAACGGCGGGATCAGCCGCGACGGCAAGACGATCGTGCTTCATCTGCGCCACGGAATGCAGTGGGCCGACGGTGCGCCGCTCGATGCGCGCGACCTGCGCTTCACCTGGCAAGCGGTGATGAACCCGCGCAACAATACGCGGCTGCGCGCCGGGTGGGACGACATCAGTGCGATCGCACTGCCGAACAACGACACGGCGATCGTCCATCTGCGCGAGCCCTACGCGGCGATCCTCGGCATCTTCGCGCTCGGCGGTGCCGGCTATCCGCCGCTGCCGGCGCATCTGCTCGCGCGCCTTCCCGACCTCAACCACGCCGCCTTCAACGCCCAGCCGCTTTCGAGCGGACCGTACGTGCTCGCACGCTGGAATCACGGCACCTCGCTCGAGTTCGACGCCAACCCGCGCTACTGGCGCGGCAAGCCCGCGATCGCGCACATCACCTACCGCATCATCCCCAACGCCGACACGCTCTTCAACGCGCTGCAAACGCACGACGTCGACGTCGACGTCGACAGCATCACCGAAACGCAGATCGGCCGGCTCGGCGTGCTGACCGGCTACGCGACGCAGAAGCGGCTGGTCGCGAACTACCGCCACCTCACGTTTAACTGCGCGAAGCCCACGCTGAGCGACGTGCGCGTGCGGCGCGCGATCGCCGAAGCCGTCGACTGGGACCACCTCAACGCAACGGTCTTTCACGGCTACAACCGGCGCGCGACGAGCGATATCATGCCGACCTCGTGGGCCGCGCCGGCGATCCCGCCCTACCCCGACGACCTCGCCGGCGCGAAGCGCCTCTTGAATGATGCCGGCTGGGTGCCGGGGCCCGGCGGCATTCGCCGCCGCAACGGCGTGCCGCTGAGCATCGACGTTTCGACGACACCGTCCAAGCCCGCCAACGTGCAAGCCGAAGTGGTGATGCAGCAAGAACTGCGCGCCGCCGGGATCGACCTGCGCATCAAGAACTATCCGACGAGCTTGCTCTTCGCGCAGGACGGCCCGCTCTACGGCGGGCGCTACGATCTCTCGCTCACGATCGATACGAACGCGCCCGACCCCGACAACGAGGGGGCGTGGAGCGGGGCGTTCATTCCGCCGCACGGCGCGAACACGAGCTTCCTGGCCGATCCGGTGATCACGGCGACGAGTCACGCCGCCGCGATCACGTTCGACCGCGCGGCGCGCAAAGCGCTCTACGCGCGCGAAGAGGCGCGCATTCACGAGTTGGTACCGGCGGTGTTTCTGTATTGGCAGATCGCCTACGCCGCCTACAACAGCGATCTCAAGCACTACCGCGCGGCGCAGTATCTCTCGAGCAACTGGAACGCCTGGGAGTGGAGCTTCTAAGACCGTGCTGAACCTCGTCGCCGCGACGGGCTTGGTCACCGATCTGCGCGTGCTGCCGGCACCGCGCGCGATCGTCTCGTGGAACACGCACGAAGTCCTCGACGCGCTCGAGCTTACCGTGGACACTGCCGACGGACGGCGTTCGCGGCCGCTTCCCTACGTTGCCTTCGAAGACGGCCGGCGCGCGTCGCTCGACGGCTTCGACGATATCGCGAACATCAAGACCGACGTCGTGCGCGCAACGAGCGCGATCGTCGCGCTCGAGGTCCGCTCGCACCGGCCGCTCGCGCGCGTCGCGGCCTCGACGCCGCCGCTCGATCCGCCCCGCGCGTCCGCACCGGCCGGCGATGCGCGCCGCGAGCTGGACGTGCCCGAACACTCGCAGTATGTGGCGGAATTTCCCGGCGAGCGCGGCTGGTGCTCGCCGGCCTCGATGGCGATGCTCATCGGCGCTTGGGGCATGGCACCGGGCGTCGCCGAGGCAGCAGCCGGCGTCTTCGATCGCGGCTACAATGGGACCGGTAATTGGGCGTTCGCCGTCGCGTACGCCGGAGCGTGCGGGCTCGCCGGCGCGGCCGCCTACTTGCGCGATCTGGTGAACGTCGAGCGCTTCATCGCGGCCGGCCTGCCGCTGGCGGTCAGCATTTCGTGGGACGGCGATGCTTTGCCGGGCGCGCCGCTCGCGCACTCCGACGGCCACGTGCTGGTCGTGCGGGGGTTCGACGCGCGCGGCGATGTGATCGTCAACGATCCCGCCCAGCCCGCCGTACGGCACGTCTACGATCGCACTGCATTTGCCCGCTGCTGGCTCGATCACGGCGGCGTCGCGCTGCTCGTTGCGCCGCCCGAACGCAGCGACGATCTCCTGCGGTGCGCGAACGCATGACGGCGCAGCCGGAGCAACGTGTCGTCGCGGCGGCCGACGTCGCCGACGCGCCATTGCACGTCGTGCTCGTCGAGCCGGAGATTCCGCCCAACACCGGCAACATCGCGCGGTTGTGCGCCGCGACCGGCTGCGCGCTCCACCTCGTCGAACCGCTGGGCTTTCGCATCGACGATCGCGCGCTCAAGCGTGCCGGCCTCGATTACTGGCATGCCGTGCGGGTCGTGGTCCATCCCTCGCTCGACGCATTTCTCGCGGCGTTCCCCATCGCACGCTGCTGGTGGATCGAGACGACCGGTGCCGCACCATACGCGAGCGCGGCGTTTGCGCGCGGCGACGCGCTGATCTTCGGCAAAGAAACCGGCGCCCTGCCGCAAGCATTGCTCGATGCCCATCGCGCGCGCACGTTGCGCATTCCGATGCGCGCGGGCACCGTGCGCAGCATCAACCTTTCGACCGCCGCCGGCATCGTGACCTACGCGGCGCTCGCCGCGCTCGATTTTCCCGAACTCGCTTAGGAGGGGGCGGGGAACGCCGATACGGCATCTTCGGCGGCGCCGCGAATCGCGTCGTTCGCGACCGGTGCGATGTGGTTGACGACCGTCGCTTGAACGCCGAAGGTGTGCGTGCGGCAGTCGTACGTGCGCAACGCAACGTGGGCGGTCGTTTGCGGCGTTGCCCCAAGCGAGTCGACGCGCGTGGTGTCGAGCGTCCCGGCGATCAGCGCTTGCGCGCTCGTCGTCGTGCATTCCGCGGTGCCGTCAACGGCTGGATCGATGGCCCCGGCGCCGGTCAGCGTGACGGCGGTGAAACCGCGCTGTTGGAGCGCCTCGACGATCGCGCGTACGGCGTACTGGCGATCGGCGTCTTGCGCCGAGCCCGTCACCGGCAAGACCGCGAATCCGCTCATCGGCGCCGGCGAGACCAGTGAGGCGCCGGCCGCCGCGATGCCGGGCGGCGGCGAGGGCTCGCCGGCGAGCATCACGTCACGCACGCGACCGCCATCGCCTTTGAGGTCGTCGAGCGTGCGAAAGTGCGTCGTCACCGACCACCGCACGAGTCCGCTCTGCGTGCTCACGAGTTGTTCGATCACCGCGAAGCTCGTCCCGAAGACCGGTACGATCGAGCCGCAGAAGTAGACGTCGGCGCCCGCGGCGCGGGCTGCCGCGCGATAATCCGTGGGCTTCGCCGATGCCGCCCCGCGAACGATCCGGATGCCGCCGAGCGCCGTCATCTCAGCCGCGATTTGGTTGGCGAGCGAGGCGCCGAGGTCTTGCGGCGCCGATCCGTTGACCGCGAACGGATACACGACGAGCAGCGGCGCGGCAGCACCGGCCGGAAACGCACAGAGCGGTACGACGAGCGCGGCCAGCGCGACGAACAGTCGACGAAGCATCTGCGGGGCATTAGCGAGAGATGGCGGCGCTCATGCCGAAGCATGCGTGATGACGACGCAAGCGCGCGAGATCGATGCGATCGGGCGCCGGGTCATCGCCTGCCGCCGGTGTCCGGAGCTCGTCGCATACCGTGAAGGGGTGGCGCGCGAGAAGCGCCGGGCGTATCGCGATCACGAGTATTGGGGCAAGCCCGTCCCGGCGTTCGGCGATCCGCTCGCGCGTGTCGTGCTCGTCGGACTCGCGCCCGGCGCGCACGGCAGCAACCGCACGGGCCGCATGTTCACGGGCGATGCGTCCGGGGAATGGCTCTACCGCGCGCTCCATCGCGCCGGTTTTGCGAACCAAGCGGTCCAGGTCGATCGCAATGACGGGATGCAACTCCGCGACGCGCTGATCACTGCCGCCATCCGCTGTGCGCCGCCGGGGAACAAACCCACGCCGGGCGAGCGCACGGCTTGTCTGCCGTACCTGGAAGCGGAGCTGACGGCGCTCAACGGCGTGCGCGTGATCGTCACGCTGGGCAAGATCGCCGACGATACCGTCCACCGCATCGTCAAAACGTCCGGCAGGTATCGCTCCCCGCGCGCGGCGTTCAAGCACGGGGCCGAAACGCTCGTCACGCTGCCCGGCTCACCGGACGTTACGATCGTCGCGTCGTATCATCCAAGTCAGCAGAACACGAATACCGGCGTGCTCACCGAAGCGATGCTCGACGCAATTTTCACGCGCTCGCGCGAACTCGTTCAGGCGCGGTGATGCACGCGCGTCGCGAGCACATTGAGCTCCTCGCAGCCCCCGCTCGTGACCAGCACGCCGGCACCGATGTTGACGCGCTGCATTCCGATGCACGCGTTCGGCTCGAGTTCGAGCACCATGCCGGCGGTGAGCACGAGATCGCCGCGCCGGATACCGACCGTGGCTTGTGCCTCGACCGCCGCTTCGCGCGTTCCGGCGAGTTGCTCGCGGTTGAGCGCGGTGAACCCGGTCGCGCCGAACGACATCGTGTGCACGAGCGGGGTCTTGCCCCAGCAGCCGTTGCGCTGCAACGGTTCTTCCATCGCGCGGACGACCTCGGCGAAGGTGATGCCCGGCCGCACCGCTGCGACGCCGGCTTCATAGGCTTCGCGCGCGACCCGTTCGCACGCCTGCAGCACGGCGTCGACCGGATCGAGCGCGACGCTCATCTGCACTTGCGCTTCCACGCCGCCGTAGAGCGTGTGAATCTCGGCTTGCACCATATCGCCGCGTTCGAGCACGCGCGGATGCTCGGCGCGAAGTGCCCAGCGCGGCGCACCCCAGCCGATGTTGTCCGGACCCGACTGCAGGCTCAGGTTCGGGTAGCGCGTTTCGCAGCCCCAGCGGTAAATCGTGCGCATGATTTCCGCGTACACGCTCGCCTCGTTCGCGCCCGGCCGCGCGGCGTCGATCATCGCCGCGCACGCTTCTTCGCTAACGCGTGCAGCAAAACGTAAGAGCGCGATCTCTTCAGCGCTCTTCACCAGCATGAAGTCGGTCAGGTCGCGCGTGAAGTCGTCGATCTGCAACTGCGGCAATTCGCGCGTCAGATTGCGGTGAAAACCCAGCGGAAGGAGCCCTTCGGCTTCGCCGGGCGCGGTCGGACCGAACCCGACGACGCCGATGCGCCCCGTGCCGAGGTCTTTCTCGCGCAACAGCGCCGCGACACCGGCGCCCCCGGCACCGATCCGCACGTCCTCGACCCACGGCGTCACGCCGCGGCGCGCGCTCTCGAGCGTGCGCGACGCGCGCTGCGTCGAAAACGAGAGCACCGTCGCATCGCCCGCGAGCGGCAGGATGACGACCGCATCGAGGAAGTCATCGATCAGGTAGCCCTCGAGGCGCTCGCGGCCGTTGAAACTGCCGACGACGATCGCGTCGAGGCTGCGCTCGCGCATGATGCGCCGCAACCCGGCCCACCGCCGATCGCGCTCGGCCAGCGAGAGGACGGGCCCGAACTCGGGAATCGCCTCAATCACTCTCGGCCAGCGCTCCGGTCCGGCGCAGCGCGCGCAGTTGCACCTCGACCTCGACGTGCGGACGCACGTCGACGATGTCGGGTGCGCTCGCGGTAGCGGCATCCCGACCGGTAAGTCGCGCCGTGCCGTCCAACATCCACGCGCTCGGCACGATGTCGGGCGTGCGCCGCCATTCGGTTTGCGGCGTAGCGCGCTCGAGCGCGTTCAGCTCGCGCTGCCACAGTTTACGAATCGCGATCACGCCGACGTCGCCGCGGCCCAACCGCTCGCGATCGCGGTCGGCGATGCGGCCTTGACCGATCTGCGCGATGTCGTCCTGCAGCCGCACCAGATCGACGCGCTCGGGATCGACGTCGCGCAAGCGCAGTTCGCCCGCGAGGATCCGGTCGCAGAGGTCCTGATGCGCGAGATCGATCGTCGTGCGCCGGCGTTCGCGGCGCGCGCGAATCGACGCGGCGGCGGCGCCGGTGGCCGGGACGCGATGCAGGCTGAACTGCATGTGTTTGGTGTCGTCGATGGGCACCCACCAGAAGAGCGATTCTTGCCAACCGATTTCGGCGTCCGTCGGTAGCGCGGTCATGTAGAAGATGTTGGGCATCCCGAACTGCTGCACGCGGACGGCACCGTCGGGACGCGTGTAGCGGTAGGTGACGCCCCACGTCGATTCGTTCGCCGCGAGTTGCAGCCCGCTGCCGATCCCCGTGAACGACGCGGCGTTGTCGTGGTGGACGAACTCGACGTGGCTCATATCGAGCGCGTTCTCGAGGTTCTGGAACGCGCTGCAGGCGCGGAAGTACGAGTCGACTTCGATGAAGCCGGCCGAGCGATCGAACTCCGGATAGCGGGGCAACTCCGGCGCGTCCGCACTGCCGGGCGACGCTTCGCCGCCCAGGTAGGCGAAGATCAGGCCGAGATAGTCACGCGCCGGATAGGAGCGAATCCCGACTTTGTCGCGGAACGCCGAGCCTTCCGCCGGCTGTTCGAGACACGCGCCGTCGGCGCCGAAGCGCCACCCGTGGTAGAAACACCGCAGCGTGTCGCCGTCGACCCAGCCGGCCGAGAGTTGCGCGCCGCGGTGGGGACAGCGCGCGTCGACGAGGATGGGCGTCCCGCCGTCGCCGCGATAAAGGGTGAAATCTTGGCCCATGATGTGCAGCGGCGTGGCTTGCCCCGGGGCGAGGTCGGCCGTGTGAAACACCGGCTGCCAAAAGCTGCGCAGATAGCGCCCGCCAAGCGTATCGCACCCGCTGCGGACCTCCGGATGTGCGCGCAACGCGGGCCGTTCCTCGATCGCCATCGCCCCGATAGGATACGCGATGGTCGTGTGAAACGCAACGAACGATGCTTGGGAAGGCTGGTTCTCGGATGCGTTTCGGTCGCACGTTCGTCTTCACGTTACTGGCGTTCGCACTTGGTGCCGCTGCGAGCGCTCCGGTGCGCAGCGCAACGCCGCTCACGCTCAACGTGATCAGCCTGCCGAGCGACACCGCCGGCACGCTCTACTACGCCGACGAGCTGGGCTATTTCAAAGCCGCCGGTCTCGACGTGCACATCACCGATATGACCGCGAGCCCGCCGATCGTCGCGGCCGTCGCATCGGGCGCGGCCGATATCGGTTACTCCGTCGTCACGTCGACGGCGGTCGCGCACGAACGCGGCATTCCCGTCCGCTTCATCGCGCCGGGCGCGTTGTGGGTGACGGCGAACGGCACGGCGCAACTCGTCGTTGCGAAGGATTCGCCGCTGCAAAGCGCCGCGAGCTTCAACGGCAAGACGATCGCCGTTACCGGGATCGCCGACCTCACGTACTACGGCACCAAGGCCTGGCTCGATCGCAACGGCTGCGACACCTCGACCGTCAAGTGGGTGGAGCTTTCGTTCCCCGAGATGGCGGCCGCCGTCCAGCAGCATCGCGTCGATGGTGCGATGATCGCCGAACCGTTCTTGGAGGCGTCGAAGCCGTTCGTGAAGTTCGTCGCTGCGGTCGACGACGCGGTCGCGCCGCGCTTCATGTCGACGGGGTGGATCGCAACCAACGATTGGATCAAGGCTCATCCCATCGAAGCTGCAAAGTTCGCCGCGGTCATGCGGCAGACGTCAGAATGGGCGAACGCGCATCAGAAAGAATCCGCGCAGATTTTGCTCCATCACACGCGCATCACGCCGGAAACCGCGGCGTCGATGAACCGCGTGGAATATGCAACGACCCTCGACCCCAAGCTGCTGCAACCATCGATCGACGCTGCGGCCAAGTATTCAAACACACCGATGCGCGTAACGCCCGCAGCCGAACTGATCTGGCGGCCCTGAGGATGACGACGCGAACGACGTTCATCGCAAGATCGGCCGCCGCCCTAGCAGTTGCCGGCGGCCTGCGCCCCACCGCCGCGTCGGCGGCGACGACGATCCGCGTCGCCTACATCCCGATCGTCGACGAACTGCCGCTCTACGTCGGCGTCGATCAAGGCTTCTTCAAGAAACGCGATCTGGATATGTCGCTGATTCCGGTTGCCAATCAAGGCGTGCTGATCAGTTCGCTCCAGTCCGGCTCGGCGGAAATGGGTTCCTCCGTGCTCGTGTCGATGTTGCCCGCGCAGGAAGCCGGCATCCCGCTCGCTGCGGTTGCGGCCTGCGTCGCGTTCCCGATTCCGAAGAATGTGGGCGTGCTGGCGCGCACCGGCGGCGACATCAAGTCCGCCAAAGATCTGCCCGGTCACAAGGTCGCCGTGGCGGGCCTCAAGGCGTATTTTCACATCATGGTGTTGCGTTGGCTCGCCGAGCAAAACATCGACCCCTCGCGCATCACGTTCGTCGAAGTCCCCTTCCCGCAAATGCCGGATCTTTTGAAAGCGGGCCAGATCGATGTGGCCGTTACGGTCGATCCGTTCTACCACCGCATCCTCGAGCAGAAGACCGGCTTCCAGTTAGGTGATTTCGAAGCGACGGTGCCCAACGGTACGATCATCGACTGTTATGCAACGATGAAGGACTGGGCCGTCAAAAACGGCGCCGCCGTGCGCGCATTCCGCGACGGGCTGGCGGAATCGATCGCGTTCCTCAAGGCCAACGAAGCGAGCGCGCGTGAAAGTCTCGGCCGGTGGACGAAGCAGCCGCCGGCGGTGGTAGCGGAGACCCTGATTCCAAATTTCAGCATCCCGGTGAGCGCGGGCCAGATCCAGTGGTGGCTCGACCTTGCAAAGAAGCAAGGTCTGATCACCACCAACATCAACCCGAGGGACATGCTCGTTTCCTAGTGCTTCTGCTCTTGGTCATCGCGCTGCTCGCTCCGTTTCGCATCGACGCGGGACCGTATGCCGGCGCGTTCCGGCTGGCCCCCGGCGGCGCGGTCAACTGGTATTTCGCCACCACCTCGCTCTTGCGGCTGCGGCGCCTGCCGCTGCCCGAAACGCGCGCCTATTTGAACGCCTACTTGGCCCACGTCGACCCGCAGGGCGGTATCGCGGACGTGCTGCCGATGCAGACGGGCATCTACGCCCCAATCGCGCCGGACAGTGAAGACGCCTACGCCGCAACGTTCCTCTCGCTTGCGGCCCGCTACCGGCTCGAAGCGCACGATAATGCCTGGTGGCAAGCGAGCGTCGCCACGCTTTCGGCGATCGCGTACGCCAAATTACTCACGCAGTTCAAGCGAGACGGTCTGATCAGAGCGTCGCGGACGGACGCCACCGGCTACTTGATGGACAACGTCGAGGACTACGCGGGCCTGCGAGCGTTCGCTTCCGCCCTCAAGGAAACGCACGCCGCGGATGCCCACTACGTGTCGGCCTTTGTCGCGCCGCTCGGCAATGCGATCCATGGGCTGTATGACGAATCGGCGCAAGCATTCCGCTGGTCGGATAGCGATCCGCTGGGACCGCTCGTGCCCTATCCGGCCTGCGTCGCGCAACTCTTCCCGCAGCTCTACAGCGTTACCACCGGTCATCTCGGCCGCGATCTCGATCACTGGGCGGGGGCCCGGCAAACGGCTGCTCGCTGCCACTTTTCGCTCGACACGGGCCCGCATGAAGCGCTGCTCTACGCATCGTTCATCAGCATATTGGTGGCGCCGTCGCGCTCCGAACAAGCCTTCATGGCTCGAATCCGGGCACGCGCGCCGGTGCACGGTGATCTGGTCACGGTCTCGTTGCTCGACGCGTTGGGCCTGCCACAAAAGTAGCTTCCTTGGCTTGTCCGCGCGTTTTGTGAAGGTCGCCGAACAATCGGTTGACCGCTATATTTTTGTGGGAAACTGCCTAACCTAATGTCCACCCCGGCGACCGCGTCGACCATTAAACCACCGGCCGTTAAGCAACCGTCAACGAACCGTGGTCTACGCGAAATCATCACACCCCATCGTTCGTACCGCCGCCTGCCGGTTACGAGCACCGGCGCCCTTACCACGATTCCCGTAGTGTTGCTCGTCGAATTGGCCGTGATTTTATGCGCGCAGAGAGCGCTCGACGCGATGTCCGCGTTCGCCTCGTTCGTCGCAGCGCACGAAAACATCGCGACCCGGCCGTTCGCCGATCCGTTCCTATTCGTCACGACGCATCCGATGACGTTCGCAATGCGGCACAGCGACTGGATCGAACTGTGCACCGTGATGTTCGTGTGCCTCGTCGCCGTCGTCGCACTTTCGATCTGGACGAAGATCGCCGCGCCGATCCGGTTCTTCGTGAACCTCAACCTTTTGCTGATCGCCGGCGCAGCGCTCTACCTGCTGCTCGTGGGCCGGCTCGGCTACGATAGCGCGGCGTTCTCCGAACTGATGGTGCGAACGGCACTCTTCACGTGGTTGATCATGCCGTTGTTCGTGGGCCTCTTTGCGTCGCTCTTCCCGTTCACGATCTGGCAGCGGCTCCTGTTCATCGTGATCACGGTGGCCTACGACGTTCCGCTCTCGATCGTCCGCTACGGGCTCTTCGTGGCGATCCTCGGCAAGACGAGTTCGATCGCGATGACCGATCTCTACCTCGTGTTCGGGCCGTTGCTCGATGCGATTCCGATCATTTGCTTCTTCAGTCTTTTCTTGGTGCGCGTCGCACGTTCGCTCGAAGAGCGCAGAGCGGTATGGGGATGGTTGTAGCACTGCTTCAGACCTGGACCTGGATCGTGGTCGGGATCATGATGGTCTATGCGTTTCGTCACTGGCGCTTTACCTGGAACCGCATCTCCGCCCGGCAACGGCCGTACTATCAGGATCTGCTCGATAGCGAACTTCCGCACGTCACGGTCATCGTGCCGATGCACAATGAAGCCCAAGTCGCCAAGAAGCTGCTCGAGGCGCTGATCGATTCCAACTACCCGCGCGAGCTGCTCGAGGTGATTCCGGTCGACGATCAGTCCGGCGACGCTACGCCGGCGCTCGTGTACGAATACTCGCAGCAATATTCGTTCATTCGCCCGATCTACAACCTGCAGGGCGAGCGTGGGAAGGCCCATGCGCTCAATCGCGCGCTCAGCCTCGCCTCAAACGAGATCGTGCTCGTGTTCGACGCCGACTACACCCCGGGCCGCGACCTCATTCGCGAATTGGCAATGGCCTTCATCGATCCCGAAGTCGGCGCCGTCATGGGCCGCGTCGTCCCACGCAACAGCGCCGTCAATCTGCTCACGCGCCTGCTCTCGCTCGAACGCTCGGGCGGCTATCAGGTCGACCAGCAAGCGCGCTATAACCTCGATCTCTTTCCGCAGTACGGCGGCACCGTCGGCGGCTTCCGGCGCTCGGTCGTAGTCGAGATGGGCGGCTTCGACGCACTCACCCTGGCCGAGGATACCGACCTGACGGTCCGGCTGTTCATCGACGGCTGGCGCGTACTCTATGCCAACCGCGCGGAATGCTACGAAGAAGTTCCGGAAAACTGGAACGCCCGCTTCACGCAATTGCGGCGCTGGGCGCGCGGTCACAATCGCGCGTTCTTCGCCCACATCGTGCCGTTGATGCGTTCGCGCAAGCTGTCGTTCGTCCAAAAGGTCGACGGCGCGCTGCTGCTGTTCATCTACACCGTGCCGCCGGTCTTATTGAGCGGCATTGCGGTGAACGCGCTGCTATTCTATATGGGCGCCATTCCGGTCGTGCCGGGAATCATCTTCGCGTTTTTCGTCGTCGCCTACAACGCGTTCGGCAACTTCGCACCGGTATTCGAAGTCGGCGCTGCCGAACTGCTCGACGGTGCGCGCGAGCGCCTGTTGCTGCTGCCGTATCTCTTCTATCTCTTCTTGTTCAATAGCTGGGCTGTGACGACGGGCGCGATCGACGCGTTCGGCGACTTCGTCAAAACACGCAAAGCGAATTGGGACAAAACCAAACGCGCGGGAGCGGCCAATGCTGCTCCTTAGCCTCGTGCTGTTTCTCCTCGTACTGGCGTTGCCCGCCGTGCCGAGCATCTTTGAAGTGCGCTCGCCGAAGGACGATGGCCGCTTGCACATCATGGAGCAATACGTTCGCGACCCGCGCTGGTTTGGGCGTTCGTTCCGCCATAAACTCGCGCCGTTCGTCAACGAAGCGCGCGGCAATCGGTACGGCCGCGCCGAACTGCGGATGCGCACCGACGAAGAGGTCCGCTGGTCGCCCGATCTGCTGATCCCCCCGCTCGAGCGGCTGCGCGGCATCGGCGTCGGCGAACGCGTCACGGTCGGAAACGGCGCCGGCATCCGGGACGCCTATGCGCTCGAGCACCTCGACGTCCAGCACGACGTCGTCGCGCGCACGCTCACGAGCGACGCAACGATGCACATCGGCAGCGCCGTGCAGATTTTGCGCTGGATCGATGCCGATGGCGATATTGCCGTCGATTCCGACAGCGACCTTGGGCTTTCGGCCAGCGGCGGCGCGCGCGTCACGCTAGGCGAGCGGGTGCGCTTCGAGCGGGTGTGGGGCGCTCCGGTGGCTTCGCACACGTCGCACCGGGAGCCGTTTGAGCTGTCCACCAACAAGGCAACGCTCGTCGATGCAAAGTTGCTCGGCGACAAACAATCGCTGGTCCTCTACGGACCCGTGCGGGTCGCGGCCGGAACCACGATCCCCGCGCACCTCAAAGTGCACGGTCCGATTGCGATCGAATCGGGCGTCAACATCGGCGGGAACGTCATATCGCGCGGCGACGTCACGTTGGCCGACGGCGTCACGATCGCCGGCCACATCTTTGCCGAAGGCGACGTTCGCTTAGGACCACGCTCGCGCATCAGCCGCGCGAGCGTGGCCAAAACCGTCTACGCAACGGGTGAAGTGCTCATTGCAAGCGACGTCGAGGTCTTCGGCTGGGTCGTCTCGGAAAACGGCGGCCATACGCTGTGAATCGTTACACGGTGGCGGCCGTGCTCGCGCTCCTCATGTTCCTCGCGGTATTCAATCGAACCACGGCGCTGCGGGCGATTGCGGGCGAACGCAGCGTACGCGTGGCGATCGTATACACGCCGGGAGCGGGAATCGAGGCGCAACAGGTTCGCGCGGCCTACGCCGAGACATTGCTCGAGAACGGCATACCGTTCGACTGGCTGGCATCGACCGATCTCGCGCTGTTCGACGGCGAGGAGCTGGCGAGTTCGTATGCAGCGATCGTCTTTCCGGACGCCATCGATCGGCGTGTGTCGGAGGATGCCGTCGCCCAGATGACCGCTTTCGCGTCGCTTGGCGGATTGGTCGCGGTCATTGGCGATGCGGGCTCGCGAACGCTCGACGGATCGTACCGGCCCGGCTCGCTCTTTGCCGAAATCAGCGGCGTGGACTCGCTTCTCTACCGTTCGCTGCGGAGCAAAGCGTTCGGACGCGGATACCTGCATTTTTCGGATGCCGCGTCCGTCGCGCGCTGGGCGGTTCCGGCCGGCAAAGTCGACGAAGGAGACCTCGCCTCATATGGTTACGGTCCCCTCGCATATCCGTATGCCAAAGCTTCGGTGATCGAGGGCCGCGTGCGCATCGACGCGGGGAACAGCGATACGCCGCTGCTCACCGTCCGCGAGGTCCAACGCGGCCGCGTCGCCTACCTCGCGTTGCCCATCGGGTACTTGCGCACGCACAGCGATGCCTTTCCGATGCGCATGCTCGTATCGTTTCTCACGCGCGGCGGAAGCGTGCCGCATCTCGTCGCAGCGCCGGACGGCATCGGCCGGCTGGTGGTCGACATCCACATCGATTCGTCGAACGAATTCCTCGGGATTCCGAACTTACGGCGTCACGGACTGCTCCGGCACGACGTGCCGATCGAGTTCGACGTCACCGCCGGACCGGACCTCAACAAGCCCGGCGACGGTCTGGGCTTCGATGCCTGCGGTCGCGGCAAGCCGTTCCTGCGGACGTTGGCGGCATTTGCCTCGCGCATCGGTTCGCACGGCGGCTGGGCGCACAATGAATTTGCCGCCGACGTCGAGGCGGGTCGCGACACCGAGGCGCAAGTTCGCGCGCTCATCGATCGTAACGATCGCTGTTTAGAGTCGGTCACGCGGGTGCCGGTGCGTTCGTTCGCAGCCCCGGTGGGCGTTCATCCGCAGCCGATGATGACCCAGGCACTCGATGAACTCGGCATCATCGGCTACTACTATACCGGCGACACGGGGAGCCCCGTCGAGCGGCCGTTCTACGACGGAAAACTCGTCTCGACCAAGAGTTGGGCTTTCCCGATCATGCCGCTCGGCAGCCTCGCGTCGGTGGCCGAAATGCGGCGCGCCCACGTCTCGCCGCAAGGGGTCGAGAATTGGATGAACGGGACCGCGAACTACGCGGCCGACCAGCGGGGCATCTATCTGTTCTACAGCCACTCGTACGACTTGCTGCATCCGGGATACACCGCTGCGATGGGGCGCTTTCTCGACCACGCCGCGGAGCTGCAACGAGCAGGGCGCCTGCACACGACCAACATGGTGGCCGCAGCGGAATTCATGGATCGCTTCGTGCTGACGACTTCGTCCTTTACGCGGTCCGCCGACGGCGTCCACGTGCGTCTCTACAACCCGCATGGTTTGCATGCAATTGCGTTCGCCGTTCCGACGGCCTGGTTCCGTTCCGCGGCGCTGCCGGCGGAACTGCGCAACCGGGGCGTACAAGGCAATGACACCATTTTGAGCGTTGAGAGCAATGCCGACACGCTCGACGTCACCCTTCCGGGAGTATCTACCGCGTGAAGCGCCTCGTCCTCATCTTCGTAGCTTTTGCACTCACGCTGTTACCTCACGTCGCGCGCGCCGGCGAACTCGATCTCACCGGCGACCTCTCGGGGTTCACGAGTCCCGGCAACATCTATGGACCGTGGGACACCCTCACCGGCACGTATCGTTGGGTCGCCGGCGCCGATACGCCGAGCGTCACCCTCGTGACGCGCGCCGACCACGACGTCCTCGCTCCGACGCATAGCGACGGCACGGTCATCGACGACTATCATACCTGGTCGCCGCGTTTCTTCACCTACGCCGCCCTCGGCCTATCGGCAGGCACCGTACTACCGAACCGGAGCTTTTACGTCGAAGGCGATGAAAAAGTTGGACGCAATCTGACCACCGTATTGGGTGGCGGCCTCGGCGTGGTCGTGAACCCCAATGGCGTCGTGCAACGCTACCTCAACGTCGGGCCGACGTTTTATGCGAACAACTTCAACGTGACGTTGCGTTATCTGCAAACGTTCACGACGAGCCGCACGGGAACGGGAACGGGGCTCCTGACGTTCCAATCCGGCCAGACCGGCAAGACGATCGCAACGCTCAATCTCGTGGCCGGCGATCAACCACCGAACGGCCTCGCCGAGCCTTCACAAATCGCAGCGTTCGGTCAACGCACGGTAAGCGCCGGTTTGGAAATCAAACACTGGACGAGCCCGCAGGGGGGCATCCTCGCCGGCGTCGTGGTGGCGCGGCTCAACGATCAGCTAAGCGGCGATCTGCTCTACGTGCAACGCGGCGTAACGCTGGGTATCTTCCGCAACATCGGACCTGCGCTGCCCTAGTCGGCGGCGACCATCTGCGGCGTGATGATGCCGTCGATGACGCGCAGATACCAGCCGGTCTCGGCGCAATACCATGGGTACACGAATTGCGGCACATAGACGGCGTCGACCGCCTGGCGGTACGCGGCCGCGCGCGGCGCGTCGTTCATCAGTAGCGCGACGAACGCGACGGAGGCCCACGGGTATTCGTCGGGCTTTATGAGTGACGTCCAGCTCGGAAACGCCGTATTGAAGCGACTGTAGATGCCGGCCGACATGCTCGCCGACGGCGCGATCACGCCGTGCAGAATCGGTGCGAGCTGCGTCATCGTGTCGGCCCACGACGCCGGATCGGGAAGCGTCGCTGCCCCGGTCGCATCGATCGCAACGGCGAACGTTCCGCGCGTAGCGCTCCAGTATTTGCCCACGATTGCGGCGCGCACGGTCGCTGCGTGCTGCGAGGCCGCAAGCGCCCCTGCGAGGTCGCCGTACGCAGCACTGCGCAGGGTGGCAAGGTCGTTGAGTCCGGCGTACACCTCAGAGGCGTCCATGACGTACTTCATTTGATAGGTGGGAAGCGCCCACGTCAAGCCGTCGCTATCCGTGACCGCGTCGATCGCGGAGGCAATCCGGTTGACGTCGCTCTGGATGCTTTGAACGTACGCGCGGGCGTTTGCATCGCCGAACTGCCACGTCGTGGCCACGAGCGTGAGAAACGTCGCGGCATAGGCATCGACCGAATCGGCGGACCCGCTTGATTGCAGCGTGCCGTTCTTCTGAATCGTGTAGTCGGTGATCGCCCCCGCAATGCCCCACGGATTGGCGTCGCGGCTACGAAGGACATACCACGCGATCCACTGCCGAACGCTCGTCGCATCCTGGCCCGTACGCGCCGCGCCGGTTGCAGCAATGTTCGCAAAGTACGGATTGACGACGGTTCTGGTGTAGGGAATCGCGCCGTCGGCTCGCTGGCTACTCGCGAGCGAACTCGCGACTGCTTGGAAATCGGTCGCGCCGGCACTATTCGCGCTTCCTGCGCCGGCGGAGCTAGGGGTATTATTCGTCGCATTTAGCGGCGCGGCCGGGGCTGCGGCCTGGGCCGCGGGCAGGATGCCGCCGCCACCGCTGCAGCCGAACAATGAAACGGCAACAAACACCAGGCTAAAAAGCCGGCTAAAGAAACGTCGCATCGATCCTCCGTGACCGAAAGGACGCGACACCCACGTCGCGTCCTTGAGTCATCGGCAGTCTTTACGTAAACATTACTTGGTCGCCGGGCATGCAAGGTTACAACCTCATGCTCGCTCGTTCTTCAAGCGTGCTAGCGCACGGCGCGCCAGCGCAACAGACGGGCCTCGAGCGCGAACAATCCTTGCGCCGTTATGTACCCCAGCCCGCCGAGCAACACGACGCCGGCGTACAGATCGGGTGCATGAAACGTGCGTGCCGCGACCAGAATTCCACTGCCCAGACCGGTACGCGATGCGAGCATCTCGCCGACGACGGCGAGGATGAGCGAGACCGTCAAGCTCAGGCGCATACCGCCTAGGATGTCGGGCAGCGAACTCGGCAGCGCGATCTTCCAAATGACGGCGAGCCGCGACATCCCGAGCGCGCGCGAAACCTCGTAGAGGCACGGTTCGACGGCGGCGAACCCGTGCACGGTCGCCAGCAACGTCGGCCACAACGCACCGAACGCGATCACGCCCAGCACCATTCCGTCGGAGAGGCCGAAGAAGGCAATGCCCAGTGGAATCACCGCCGACGCCGGCAGCGGCCGCAGAAACTCGAGCGTCGGGCCGAGATAGGCGCGGGCCGGCCGCGAGAGTCCAATGCAGGCACCGAGCACGATTCCGGCGAGCGATGCGAGCAGCCAGCCGACGAGCATGCGTTGCACGGTCTGTAACAATTGCGCGAGCAGCGTGCCGGTAGCGAACCCGCGCACCAGCGCGTTCCACGTGCGGTCGGGGCCCGGGAGATAGACCGGCGAAACGATGTGCGCGCTCGCGACCAATTGCCACGCAACGATGAAGAGTCCGCCGACGGCAACACTCGCCAGCCGCCAGCCGATGCGCGCGTTCACGTTGCCGTCCGAACGTTAGCAGAACGGCCGAAGAGCCGGCGCTGGGCATTGACGATCGCGAAGTTGAGTCCCCAGCCGATGATTCCGATCCACAGCAGATAGGCCAGCATCAGTTCGGGATGCAGCGATTGCTCGGCGAGCATCATGCCGTAGCCGAGACCGAGCGGGTTCGTCGAGACCTCGACCGTGACGGCGACGGTGAGCGCGATGCCGGCGGCCAAGCGAAAGGCGACGAAAATGCGCGGCAACGCTGCGGGCAGGACGATCTTGATGGTGCGCGCGAGGGGCGGCAGACGGAGTACGCGCGCAACGTCGAAGAGCGCGGCGTCGACGCCGGCAACCGCATTGCGCGAGAGAATCAGCACCGGCCAGAACGACGCGAACGCGACGATCGCGATCTCCATGCGGTAACCGAAGCCGTAGATCAGCATCGCCACCGGAATCAGCGCGACCGAGGGAATCGGCCGCAGCGCTTCGACCGAAAACTCCATCAGTCGGTCGGCCGTCGTGCTGCTGCCGAGCAGAATGCCGAGAATCAGGCCGATGCAGCCGCCCAGCGCCAGTCCGCCGAACGCGTTGGCCAACGTCTGAACGGTGGCGAGGAGAATGCTGCCGTCGGCGAAGGCGTGCGCGCCGGCCACCAGCGCCGCCGCCGGCGACGCCAGCGTATCGCTTTGCAAGTGCGAGACCATCGCTGCGATCTGGCAGAGCACGATCGCTGCCGCCGGAAACGCGAGCCCGCGCCCGATCGCTAGCGCCCGCTTCACGCGTCGGCGTCCTTGATGAAGTCGAAGAGGTGGCGGCGCAGGCGCGCGAACTCGGGGTCTTCGCGCGTCGTAAGCTGATTGCGCGGGCGCGGCAACGCGACGTTCACATCGCTTGCGATGCGGCCGGGATGCGGCAGCAAACCGATCACGCGATTGCCCAGGTAAACGGCTTCTTCGAGATCGTGGGTCACGAAAAACACCGTCGCGCCGCTGGCCGCCACGATGGAGAGCACTTCGTCTTGCAGCGTCTGGCGCGTCATCGCATCGAGCGCGCCGAACGGTTCGTCCATCAGCAGCACCTTCGGCTCTTGGGCGAGGCAGCGCGCGATTTGCAAGCGCTGCTGCATTCCGCCGGAAAGCTCACTCGGATACCGATCCGCCCTTGCGCCCAGGCCGACGGTTGCGAGCACCGCCGCGATGCGTGCCGGCCGCTGCTCTTTCGGCACGTTGAGCGCCTCGAGTGCGAGCGACACATTCCCCGCGACGGTGCGCCACGGCAAGAGCGCGCGGCCGTAGTCTTGGAACATCACCGCGATATCGGCGCGCGGTTCGGCGACACGCTTGCCGGCGTAACGAACCTCGCCCGCCGTCGGCTCGAGCAAGCCGCCCAGCAGCCGCAACAACGTCGTCTTGCCACAGCCCGACGGCCCGACCACGCACACGAAGTCGCCGGCATCGATGCGCAGATCGATATCGGTAAGAATCGAAGTGCCGCCCAACGTCATGCTGACACGATCGAAGGCGATGAGCGGCTGCGAATCCACGCGCGCTTAGCCCGGCGGTTTGCGCAACTGAAGGTTGAGATCGCGCAGCGACGTCTCGGGCACGGTCGATGGTGCATCCATCATCAGGTCGCGCGCCGACTGCGTTTTCGGAAACGCGATCACGTCGCGGATGTTGGTGGTGCCGACCGCCAGCATGACGATGCGGTCGATACCGAGCGCCATGCCGCCATGCGGCGGCGCACCGTAACGCAGGGCTTCGATGAAGAAGCCGAACCGGTCGTCGATCTGCTCGTCGCTCAAGCCCAAGTGGTGGAACACCTTGCGCTGGAACATCGGGTCGTGATTACGGATCGAACCGCTGCCGAGTTCGTAGCCGTTGAGCACCAGATCGTAGTGCTGCGCCGTCACCGCCAGCGGATCGCTGTCGAAGAGCGCTTCCTGGCCCGGCGCCGGCGCCGTGAAGGGATGGTGCGAAAACGTGATCGCGCCGGTGTCGGCGTCGCGCTCGAAGAGCGGGAAGCCGCGCACCCAGCAGAAGCGGAATGCCGCCGGATCGCGCAGCCCCAATCGATCGCCGATTTCCAAGCGCATCTTCCCGGCCAACTCCGCTGCTTCGCGCGCGCGTTCGCCGACGAACAAGATGGCATCGCCGGTTTCAGCCAGCGTTTCGGCACGCAACGCGGCGAGCGTCGAATCGCCGAGAAACTTCACGATCGGACCCTTGGCACCGTCGGCCGCGAGGCTGATATACGCCAAGCCCTTCGCACCGTGAGATTTCGCGACCTCAGTCAGCGCGTCGAATTCTCGGCGCGAGAGCGAAGCGCCACCGGGATAGCGCAGCGCAATCACGCGGTTTTCGCTGCCCTTGGCCAGATCGGCGAAGAGCGTGAAGTCGCTGCCGTGGAAGAGTTCGGCCACGTCGACCAGCTCGAGGTCGAAGCGCAGGTCGGGCTTGTCGCTGCCGTAGCGGCGCATCGCCTCGTGATGAGTGAGCTGCGGGATCTCGCCGATCGTGTTGCCGAGGGCGCGGAACCATACGTCGCGCACGCAGCCTTCCATCATCGCGATCACGTCGTCTTGCGCGACGAACGACATCTCGACGTCGATCTGGGTGAATTCGGGCTGCCGGTCGGCGCGCGGATCTTCGTCGCGGAAGCAACGTGCGATCTGCATGTAGCGGCCCATGCCGCCGATCATCAAAAGCTGTTTGAGCAGCTGCGGCGACTGCGGCAACGCGTAGAACGAACCGGCGTGCATGCGGCTGGGCACGAGATAATCGCGCGCGCCTTCGGGCGTCGACTTGATGAGGATCGGCGTCTCGATCTCGATGAACTCGTGCGCATCGAAGTAGTCGCGCATCGCTTTGATGATGCGGTGGCGCACGGTGAGGTTGTTCTGCATCCGCGGCCGGCGCAGATCGAGATAGCGGTACTTCAGGCGCACGTTCTCATCGACGTCGTCATCCGAGGACACGACGAACGGCGGCGTCTCCGAGCGTGCGAGCACCTCGAGTTGGGCGACCGGCACTTCGATGGCACCGGTGGCGAGCTTGGGGTTCTCCGTGCCGTCGGGACGGCGCCGCGCGCGGCCGCGCACGCGCACGACGAACTCGTTGCGTAGCGTCTCGGCGACCCCGAACGTGGCGGCGTCGGCGGGATCGAACGTGATCTGCGTGATGCCGTCGCGGTCGCGCAGGTCGATGAAGATCAAGCCGCCGTGATCGCGGCGGCGGTGAACCCAGCCGGAGAGCTCGACGTCGCGGTCGACGTCGTTCGCGCTCAGCGCTCCACAGGAAACGCGCGCGAATTCAGGATGGGTCACGTAGTGCCGCCTTGATACCGGTAAGGTAGTGATATTGGAACGAGAGCGTGCGCGCGAAGCCCGGGTCTTTGGCGCCGTTATCGATCCAGCGCCGCAGCGCCGGAACGCGATCCACGACATCGTGCAGCGCGAGCGAAACCGGCGTCATGCCCAGGCGCAAGCGCACGTCGAAGGTCGGGTGCTTGCGAAAGAACCGCACGGTCGAGCGGCCGGCGAGTTCCATGCGCCCCTGCTGCTGATCGAACGGTACCGGATGCCAGTGATAGTTCACCGCCTCAGCGGCGTACTCAATCGACACGCCCGCATGCTGCAAGCGATAGCCGAGTTCCAGGTCCTCGTGACCGTAGCCGGTGAACGCTTCATCGAAGCGCCCCACGCGCTCGAGATCGGCGCGGGCCACGGAGCAGTTGCCCGTCATGAAATACAGCCACGTCAAATGCTTGCGCGTCGGCGGATGCAACGGATCGCGCAACGCCGCGTTGCCGCTCTTGCGCAGGTAGGCCTCATGCGAATCGACTTGGATCTCGCAACCGATCACCGCGCGGCCGGGACCTTTGGCGTGGCGGGCGAGGTGGCGCGAGAGCAGATCCGGCGCTGCGATGATGTCGGCATCCGTAAAGAGCACGATCGGCGCGCGCGCGGCCGCGATCCCGGCGTTGCGCGCGCCCGCGCGGCCGGTATAGGCCCCCGGTAGATGGCGGACGTTCGGCGAGCTGCGCGCGATCTCGGCCAGATACTCGGCGGTACCGTCGGTGGAATTCGAGTCGGCGACGATCACCTCGAACGCATCGGGACGCAGATCTTGCGCCACCAGCGACGGGATGACGTAGCGCAGCGTGTCGAGGCGATTGTACGTCGGAACGACGACGGAAATTTCAAGCATATCGGTCATAGTAGGCGCGCAACCGCCGCGACGATCTCGGCACGCGACAGCCGCAAGGCGTCCGGCGCATCGGTCGGGGGTTTGCGTAAGACGGCGTTCGGCACGCGATACGGTGACCATTCCTGGGAGTTGAGCCAGAAGTAGGTATGCTCGAAGAGGACGATCGTCGGTCGCTTCACGGCACTGGCGACGTGCGTGGCGCCGGTATCGATCGTCACGATGCAGGCCGCGCGCTCGAATGCGGCCGCCCACTGGCCGAAGGTCAGGCCGCCTGCGACCCGGTCGGCGACTGCCGCCGACCGCAGGGCATCGGCCAGTTCGATCGCATCGGCACCGTAGGTTGCCACCAGCGGCCGCCCGAGCGGGCGCAGTTGCCGGAAAAGCTCGAGCAGGCTCGCGGTCGTGCTGCCGTGCTCGGTCCACCGCCGGCCGAGGTGGATGATGATCGGATCGGGCGGAAAATCCGCCACCGCCGCGCGGTCGGCGGGGGTGATCACGACGCGCAGGTCGGGAGCGATCTCCGTTGCGCCGGCGCGCTGCGCTAACGCCAGCACCTGGTTGACTTCGTGCATCACGATGCGGTGCGGCTCGCGTTCGCACGTCGCCGGATCCGCGTTGCTGATCAGGCAGTCGGTCAGCCACAAACGGGCGGTCAGCCGCGTCACGTAGCGGCGCTCGTAGGTGTAGCCGATGCGCCGCGGGGCGCGCGAGGCCGCGACCAGCCGCATATCGGCCGCATTCGGGGCGAGCGCGATCGCCAGATCGACGCCGCGAAAACGCTCGCCGAAGCGGTGCGGCGCGACCTCGGGCGGCAGCGTTTCGACCACGTCGACGTCGGGACTATTTTCGACCACGACCGCGTTGTACGCGCTGCACGCAATCGTAATGTGGGCGTCCGGAAAGGCGCGGCGCAGCGTCGCGATTGCCGGCGTCGAGAGAATCAAATCGCCGACGCGATCCAACCGCGATAAGAGGATCCGCCCGATAGTCAAGGACGGTTTTTGGCGGCCGCTTCGGCGGTGGCGAGTTCGTCGTAGTAGGCGTCAGCGGCAAGGATCTGCGCTCCGAGCAACTGCGGCGGCGAGAGACGGCCGGTGGCGCCGGCGAGCGGCGCGAGCACGCGCGCGATACCGCTGCGGTGCAAGAGTGACCCGAGTGCGCGCTGCGGCGCGGTCGCGCCGATCGCGAGGTCGACGCGCCAGTGCGGATGTTTGGCGCGCAGCTGCACGGCGGTGCGGGCCTGCGCGCGCACCTGGCGCACGATCCCGGCGACGTTCGTCCCGGCCGGCCGCGGTTTGTAGTGAAACGCGAGCGCATAGCGATTGAAGACCGCGCGCGTCCCGATCGCTCGCAAGCGCATACCGAGTTCGATGTCTTCCCAGCCGTACTCGGTAAACGACTCATCGAATCGGCCCCCGACGCGTTCCAAGCGCGACCGGCGCAGCGACACGTTGCTGGTCCAGAAATAGTTGCCGCTGTAGTTCGCCGCCGTCCACACCGGAACGGGCAAGTCATCGAAGCTCTGCGCGTTGATCACCGCACCGCGCACGATCACGTCGCCGTAGCGCTCGTCGCCGGCGAGATGTTCGGCGGCGAAGACCGGGGTCGGCAACACGTCGTCGTCGATGAAGCAGATGCGCTCGCCGGTCGCCGCCGCGATCCCGGTATTGCGGCCTTTGGCCAGGCCCGAGTTCGGCTGGTCGATGACCGTGAACGCGCAGCGCGCGAGCGGACGCACGCGCTCGATGACCGCGCTCGTGTCGTCGGGCGAGCCGTCGTTTACCAGCACGACTTCGTAGGCATCGTCGGGCACCGTCTGATCGAAGAGCGCTTCGAGCACGCGCTCGAGCAAGCGCGCGCGGTTGTACGTGCAGAGTTGGATCGTGAGACGCGGCATGTCAGGTCGGCTCGCGTTCGGTGATCGGCGCAAGCAGTCCGTCGAGCGCCGCGACGATCGCGGCGGTGTCGAGGTGCCGCACGCAGGCAAAATCAGGGCACGTCTCTTTGCGGTGCTCGGGCGGACAGGGGTAGATCGCGCGCACGACGGCCGTGTGCGGGCCCAGCGGCGCCCAGCGGTCCGGCTCGTCCGATTGCAGCGCGAAGATGCCGAGCGTCGGTGCGCCGGCCGCCGCGGCGAGGTGCATCGGCCCCGAGTCCATCGCAACGACGTACCGCGCGCGTTCGGCGAGCGCGGCAAAGGTCCCAATCGATGTCGCGCCGGCGATCGAGACGGCATTCGCACCGCGCGCGATCGCATCGGCGATCGGTGCGTCGGCAGCGGTTCCGGTCACCAGCAACGGCAGGCGGTCGCGTTCGCGCAAAGCCCGGGCGAGTGCGATGAAGCCGGCAGCGGGCCAACGCTCGCGCTGCGCGGACAGGCCGCGCGTGGGATGAAGCAGCGCATACGCCGCACCGATGCTGCATTCCGCAAGGACCGCATCGGCCGCGTGACGATCGGCGGCGGTGACCGCAAACACCGGGCGCCCGACCGGATCGTCGCAGTCGATCGCGCGGGCGTAGTCAAGCAGAATCTGGGTCCAGTGCGTCGCATGGTCGCCGCGTTCGCTGCGCACGGTGACGCGCTTGGTGAACAGCGGCGAGTAGAGGCGGCGCGCTTGCCCGACGCGCACCGGAATCTGGGCGAGCGCCGGAACGACTGCGGTCGTAAACGTCGCCCAGGTGACGATCGCCGCGGCATAGCCGAGGGCGCGCAGGTCTTCCGCCGTCGGTACGGGCGATGCCAGCACGTGCACGCGATCGATCGACGGATCGTGCTCGGCAATCGCGCGGTGGCCCGGCAGTACGAGCGCGTCGACGTGCGCGAAGCGCGAGTGCAGCGCGTGCGCGACGACGCCGGCCAGCAACGTGTCGCCGATACCCCCGCCGGCGGCGACGAGCAACGCGCGATCAGAGGGCATCAAGCGCCTGCGGGATCAGCGTTTCGGGCGCCAGCGCGAGTTCGCTTGCACGCACGACGATGCTCGAACTCGCCCACGGCCGCCAGCGGCGCGTCTGCGCGTCGAAACCGGCGTCGGGAAACACGTCGACGACCGGCACGCCGATCATCCCGGCAAGGTGTGATGCGCCGGTGTCGGGGCTGACGAGCGCCGCCGCCGCGTCCACCGTCGCGATCCAGTCGCGCGTCGTCGCGGGCGCCGCGACGGTCAGCGCCGGAAACTGGGCACGCACGGCGTCACGTTCGCCCGGCGCGGCGATGAAGCACGCGCCGCGTTCGCGCAACGCCCTGGTAAGCCGCTGCAGCACCGCATCGGCGAGGCCGAGCGCGTTCCACTTGGCGCCGAGTTGCACGAGCAAGCCGGTCCGTTGCGGAACCGGCGCCGGGCCCGCGATCCAAGGACGCAGGCGCGCGGCGTCGCGCTCCGGCGGCGTCGTGACGATGCCGGCGGCGAGACGCAACAGGATCTCCGCCTCATGCGCATCCGCGCCGCGGACGGTCGCCGCGCGCCGGACGGCGGTCGTTACGCGGCGTCTGATCCAGAGCGACTTGAGCGGCTTCGCCCAACCGGTGGTGAAGCCGATGCGGCGCGGGACCGGCGCCGCGAGGTCGTAGGCTTCGGGCTCTTCGCTCGCGATTAGGGCCACATCGTAGCGCTGCAGCGCGATCTCCGCGTCGGCGTGCGCGCGCGAGAGCGGCGTCGAACCGTGACGTGGCCACGGAATGCGTTCCAGCACGTGTGTGGCAACGGCCGTGCCGGCCGCGAACACGCCGGCATTACGATCGCTCAGCACCAGACCCAATTCGTGCCCCGCATCGCGCAAGCCCGCGATCAACGGCGTGCAGACCAGCGCGTCGCCGATGCCGTCGAGGCGCACGAGGAGGATACGGCTCACCGCAGCGCGCGTTCGAGCTCGTCCACGTACACGCCGTCGAGGACGAGTTCGCGCGCGACGCGCGCCAGCGGTGCCGGCACCCGCGCGCTCGTGGCAACGCCGGCGAGCCAGGCCTGGGCCGCGCGCGGTGCGAGCACGCGCGCGCGCAAACGGTTGAGCGCGTAGGCCCCGGTCGCGAGTTTCGCGCGGTGCGAGGGATCCTTGCGCACGAATTGCGCCGCCATCCGCGCCTTTTCGATCGCCTTCTGAAGCGCCGCGTCGAGCGTTTCGGTTGCCGGCGGCTTGATGTGCCACAGGTACGCTTCCCACACGAAGCGCCGGCGAACGTCGAAGTTGCGCAAGCGCACGCCGAGCTCGGTGTCCTCCCAGCCGTACTTGTCGAATGACTCGTCGAACCCGCCGACCGCTTCGAGCGCGCTGCGCGGCACGGAGACGTTGCACGTGCAAAAGTAGGCGTTGGAGCCGTTGAGGAACGTCGGCACGGGACGCACGTCCGCGGCGGGAACGTTGATGATCGGGCCCGTCACGACGTGCGGAAAGATTTCCGCAGCGTGCGCGCGGCCGTGCGCGGCGACGAAGTACGGCGGCAACACGACGTCGTCGTCGACGAAGAGGACGATCTCGCCCGTGGCGGCGGCGATCCCGGCGTTGCGAGCCAATGCGCGGTTCGGTTGGGCCTCGAAGAGATAGGTCGCTGCGTGCCCCTCGGCAACGGCGCGGGTGGTATCGCTCGAGCCGTTGTCGACCACGATCGCTTCGATCTCCGGCGCGCCCAGCTGCGCGCGCAACGACGCCAGGGCTCCGTCCAGCAGGGCCGCACGGTTCCGCGTCGCGATCACCACGCTGATCTTCATTGCGGAACGTCTTCGAGGAGCGCGTCCGCCATCCGCCCCGCAGCGCCCGCATGCGCGGCGTAGAGACCGCGCAGGGCCGCGCTCGTTTCGCCGAGCCACTCCCGATCGGCGTAGCGTTCCGCGGTGACGTGGGCGATCCGCGAGGGCAGCTGGGTGCCGCGCAGCTCGTGATCGAGTTCACGTCCGGCATCGATGTTCGGCTGAGCAAAGAAGCGAAAGCGCTTCGCCACCGCTACGGCCGCCACGCGTTTGACCGGAACGCCGACGAGCGGCAGGCGGTCTATGAACTGAAGCGGTCCGTTGATGACGGCCAGTTCGGGCGCATTGGACGGCGTGATCACGATCGCGGGCACGCCGAGCACCGCGAGTTCGATCACTTTCGTTCCGGGCAGCGAAACGGCCAACCGCGCGTGCTGCGCGACGCGCATCGACGCCTTCACCACCGCAAATCGTTCGCCGCCGGCCTCGAGCGACGCGCCGTCGGCCGCGAGCACCGACGGCATGCCGTACATGACGCGAATCCCGCCGCGCGCGAGCGCCGCACCGAGTTCCGCATCGGTCGTAAACGGCGAGCGCGCGAACGCCATGCGCACGTCCGGAAGGCGGCGGCGCAACTGCACCGCCGCGCGCACCAACAGCGGGAACATTTGCTCGATCTCGTGTTTGCGCGAGCCGGGGAAAAAGATCACGCCGTCACGCGCCGCATCCGACTCCGCATCGCCCCCGAACGCTCCGGCCGCTTCACCGAGCGCGCCGTCGATCACGAGATTGCCGACGACCGTGATGCGGCCGGCGGGAACCCCCCATTCGAGGAGCTGTTTCTTGTTCGCTTCATCGACGGCGAACACGCGCCGGAAGCGCTCGGCGTATTTTCTGCGCGAAAATTTATACGCGGTCGCAACCCCGCCGAGACGATCGTTCAAGCGCGCCGCATGCATCAAGCCGCCGCCGAGATACTGCACGCGATCGACGTGCGCGGGCATGCCTTCGAGCGGACGCCCGAGGGCGAAACGCACGTACTCGCCCGGTGTATAGGCGGTCGCGCGCGGAAAGAGTCCCCGCACGTAGTCGCCCTCATGCCCGCTCGCATAATCGTCGGGCACGCAAAACACGCGCACATCGAGCGTGGGATCCCGATCGTAGAGTGCGGCCAGCAACGGCCGCACCCAACCCGCGAACTCGCCCGGGCCGTTGGCGGTAAGCGCGAGGATCACGGGCGCGAGCGGATCGTTGCGATCAGATCGGTCGTGCTCTTACCGTGCAGGTGCGGCGCGAGGACGATGCGGCCACCGTTCGATTCGACGACGTACCGCTCGGGCAATTCTTCGATGCGATACTGCTCGCTCTTCACGTGCACGTCGGGCTTGATCTCCGCCAGCACGTCGACCGGCGTCGATTCATCGAAGCCCACGACCGCATCGACGCTACGCAGCGCGGCCAGAACGGCGGCGCGGCCGGCGAACGGCACGAACGGCCGCTGCGGGCCCTTGAGCGCGCGCACCGAAGCGTCGCCGTTGAGTCCCACGATGAGCGCGTCGCCCTGCGCGCGGGCCCAAGCGAGATACTGCGTGTGGCCGCCGTGCACGACGTCGAAGCAGCCGTTGGTGAACACGACGATCCGGCCGCGCGCGCGCAACGCTTCGCGAAACGCAACGGCTCCCGCACGGTCGAGCACCGGAGCGAGAAAGTCGTCAGCGTCCGGCATCGTGTTCCATCAAGGCGATGATCTCGGCCGGCGATGCGGTGGCGGTTCCCAGCTTCTCGACGACGGCGCCGGCAGCGTAGTTCGCAAGGCGCGTCGCCGTGGTTACCGGAACGCGCGCCGCGAGCGCGAGCGTCAGCACGGCGACGACCGTATCCCCGGCGCCGCTGACGTCGAACACGGTGCGTGCGACCGCGGGGATGTGCTCGGCGGTCCCATCGATGCCGAAGAGCGACATCCCATGTTCGCCGCGGGTGACCAGCACGTAGTGACAAGCGAGCCGTTCGAGCAAGGTGCGAGCGGCGCGCTCGAGCGAGGCGTCATCGACGATCGGGATGCCGCTCGCGCGCGCGGTCTCCGCGACGTTGGGCGCGATGCACGTGACGCCGGCGAACATGTCGACGTTGCCGGGCTTCGGATCGGCGACGACGACCGACGCAGCGAGCGCCGCTTCCACGATGTCGCGGTGCAGCAAGCCCTTTGCGTAGTCGCTCAACACGACCGCATCCGCACCTTCGACGGCGCGGCGAACGATGCCGACGATGCGCGCGCGGTCCGCCTCCCGCAGCGGTGCCGTCGATTCCCAATCCGCCCGCACGACCTGCTGGTTGTGCGCTACGACCCGCGTCTTGCGCGTCGTGGGCCGGTCGTCCAACGTGAGCAGCCCGGCCGTGTCGCAGTCGATCTCGGCAAAGAGCTTGCGCACGCGTTCGCCCGCGATGTCGTCACCCACCGCGCCAACGAACGTCACGTTCGCACCGAGCGCGCGCAGGTTGCTCGCGACGTTCCCCGATCCGCCGAGCGTGAACGAGTGATCGTGAACGGCGACGACCGGCACCGGCGCCTCCGGCGAAATGCGCGAGACGCGCCCCCAAATCCATTCATCGATCATCACGTCGCCGATCACGACGACGCGCCGGCCCGCCATGCGCGCGAGCAACTCGCTCGCCCGCGGCACCGCGATCTCAGTGGCCACGCCGCACGATCCATTCCGCCGCTTCGAGCAACGTCTGCGCGCGTAAATCCGGCTCCGGCCCAACATACGGCATCGGGCCGGGTACCGCGATGCCCGCGATACCGACGCGCTGCCCGAGTTCGACGTCGCTGCCGCGGTCGCCGATCATCGCCGCTCCGTCGAGCGTGAGCCCATGTTCGCGCACCGCGAGATGCAGCAATCCCGGCGCGGGTTTGCGGCAATCGCAGCCCTCGTCGTAATGCGGACACCAGTACCACCCGTCGATCGCGAGCCCGTCACCTTCGAGCCGGCGCACGATCTCCGCGTTGACGCTGCGCACCTTCGCGTCATCGAGCAAACCCCGCGCGATCCCGGATTGATTCGAAATCACGATCGTCGCGTAGTGGTGTGCCGCGAGCAGGTGCAATGCATCGAGGACCGTCGGTAAGAGCTCCACGCCGGCCGGATCGCCGAGAAAGCCCCGGTCCTCGATCAACGTGCCGTCGCGATCGAGAAACACGGCCGGCCGCGCCGCAGGTGTCATGCGAAGAGGAGGTCTTGTTCGACGAGGTCGCAGATGATGTGACCGAGCGTGATGTGCACTTCTTGCACGATCGCGCTGTAGCCGTGCGGTCCCATCAGCACGAGATCGGCCAGATCCGCTAACGGCCCGCCGCCGTTACCGGTGAAGGCCACGGTCGTCGCTCCGATGCGCTTGGCCGCTTCGAGCGCGCGCAGCACGTTCGGCGACTTTCCGCTGGTCGTGATGCCGACAACCACGTCGCCCGGCTGCGCGAACGCTTCGACCTGGCGCGCGAAGACGTACTCGTACCCGAAGTCATTGGCAATTGCGGTCAGCGCGCTCGTGTTGACCGAGAGCGCTTCGGAGGGCAAGGCACCGCGTTCGCGCAAAAAGCGGCCGCTGAATTCCGCCGCGAGATGCTGAGCGTCGGCGGCGCTGCCGCCGTTCCCGCACCACAACACCTTCTTCTTATTGCGGAACGCGATGACCATCACCGCAACGATCGCGGCGACTTGTTCGGGATAGTGCGGGGCATCGAGCTGCCCGCGCCGATCCGCCAGCAGTTCGGCAAACCCGCGCCGTACGTGCGTCGTCACTAGGGCTCGATCCAGAACAGGTCGTCGCCGAGCGAGACGAGTTGCCCGTTCTCGGGAATCACGCGGTTGACGACCCCGGCGAATTCGCTCGTGATTTCGTTCATTAGCTTCATCGCTTCGAGAATGCACAACACCTGACCCGGAACGACGCGCTCACCGACGGTTACGAACGGATCGGCGCCCGGGGAGGACGCGGAGTAGTAGACGCCGACCACGGGCGCCGTGACGCGCTTGACGTTCGCCGGCGGGCTCGCACCGCCGAGTGCGACCGGTTGTTCGCCCGCGGCCGGCGTGGCAGCCAGAGCAGCGGAAACGCCGTTTGCTCCCGGCGCCAGGACGATCGTGCCGGCCGGCGCGGGCTCGCGCGCAACGAGTTCGTACTCCGTCTCGCCGACCCGCACGCGAACGGCGTCGAGATCGTAGTCGCGCAGAATCTCGGCCAGAGCCCGAACGCGACCGGCCTCGTCGTCATGCATCCGAAGCCCCTTCGACGATGGCCCGCGCGACTTCATCCACGACCTCCACGAGGGGGATGCGGCGGTCGGCGCGTTGCTCGAGATCGCGGAGCACGATCTCGTTCGAAGCGAGTTCGTTTTCTCCGAGGATCAAGGCCCAGCGCGCCCCGTTGCGGTCGGCGATCTTGAAATGAGCCGTCAGTTTGCGGTCGGCATAATCGATGAAGACCGGGACGGCCGCCCGCGAGCGCAGCGCTGCGGCAATGGGAACGATTCGGGCGCGCGCACTCGCTCCGAGCGCGATCGCTTGGATGCCGCGGCGCGGCGCCGGGGCACCACCGCCGGCGGCATCGACCATCATCAGGAACCGTTCGAGTCCGAGGCCGAAGCCGACCGCCGGCGTGGGCGGTCCGCCCAGCGAACCGACGAGGCCGTCGTAGCGGCCGCCGCCGCAGACCGTGCTCTGCGCGCCCAGTGCGGTCGACGTGATCTCGAAGACCGTCCGCGTGTAGTAATCCAGCCCGCGCACGATGAGCGGATCGACCTCGTAGGCGATGCCGAGCTCGTCGAGAAAGCCGCGGACCCCGGCGAAGTGCTCGCGGCAGCCGGCGCACAGCGTGTCGAGCAACGTCGGCGCGGTAGCGATGAAGGGCGCGTCGGCCGGCGACTTGGAGTCGAGCACGCGCAGCGGGTTACGCTCCAGACGCGACTGGGATTCCGCGGACAACTCGGCCACATGCGGCCGGAAGTGCGCGAGCAGGGCGTCACGATAACGAGGCCGGCATACCTCGTCGCCGACCGAGTTCAGATGAACGGTCACGCCCGAGAGGCCGTAGCTTGCGATCAAGGCGGTCGCGATCCCGATCACCTCGACGTCGGCTTCCGGTCCGGAAAATCCGAAGCACTCGATGCCGAACTGGTGGGCCTCGCGGAAACGGCCGGCCTGCGGTCGCTCGTAGCGGAAAATCGAGCCGACGTAGTAGAGCCGCTGCGGGCCCTGGGCGAGGAGCGAGTGCTCGAGAGCGGCTCGCACGACCGGCGCCGTCCATTCGGGGCGCAGGGTCATGCTGCGGTCGCCCTTGTCGGTGAACGTGTACATCTCTTTTTCGACGATGTCGGTCGTTTCGCCGACGCCGCGCACGAAAAGCTCGGTGGCCTCAAACGTGGGCGTGCGGATCTCGCCATAACCGAAGCTCTCGGCGATCTCGCGCGCACGGGCTTCGAGGCGGTTCCAGTCGGCCGAACGGGGCGGCAGCACATCATGGGTGCCGCGCGGGGCGGCCAGGCGATTCACGGGTCCTCGACTTTCCGGGCGGTTGGCGCCGGGCCTTCACCAGCAACCAAGTGCTGCGCCCGGCGGCCGTTATTTTACCCCCCCTTGCGCTGTGCTTTTTCACCTGTTATTCTCCCTGTCATGGAACCGCAAGCCGAACCGAGCAGTCCGTTCCTCAGTGCCGGGGATGCCCACATTCAGGCGATGTCGCTGCCCATCGGCGAGATCGTCGGGCATCTTCTCGAGCTGCTCGATGCCACCACGGTCGCGGTCATCGCCGGCGTTCAAGAGACGCGCGCCGTCCACAGCTGGATCGGCGGCCGCGAGCCCCAGCGGCCACAGGTTTTGCGCTTCGCGCTGCAACTCGCCACGATGATCGCAAACGCCGCCGATGCGGAGTTCTGCAAAGCGTGGTTCCACGGTAGCAATCCGCACCTGAACGATCGCGTGCCGATGATCATGCTGCGCGACTTGCCCCTGGCCGATACGCAACGCGAGCTCGTGGGCGCTGCCCGCATCTTCGCGGCGCGTTTGCCGTCCGGCACCGGCGGCTGACCCCACCCCGGATTGCGATCCGCCCGGCGGCGTCAAACGAGGTGCCGAGCGGCACCATTTTCACAACTTGTATGGGCTGCGGACTGCGCCTATCCTTGTCCAAGAGACGAGGTTCCAGCCATGACGATCAGCAACATCGCGCAGTTCCGCGACGAGAACGATACCATCCACGAAGAGACGGCCGGCGTGTTCGTCGACGATGACACGGATCCGCGCGCAGCGATCGTGCACGTTTTCGGTGAGGCGACGTTTGCCGATGCCGACGCGCTCGCAGCGATGATCCTCAGCGTGATCCGCATCGGCCGGACGGTCGTGATCGACATGCTCGAATGCACCTACATGGATTGTGCGACGATCGGCGTGCTCGTGCGTGCAGCAAAAAATCTGGGCGAGCGGTTGCGGCTGGTCATGCCGCGCCGCAGCCAGAGCTATCGGATGCTCGACCTGACCGGACTCGCACGCGTTCTGTACGTTTTCGAATCGATCGACGAAGCGGTCGCGCCGCTTGGCGCCGCCGTTCCCGCCGTACGCTTGCGCAGCGTCTGAACGTACTCTTTCCGACACGATGCGTGGGTCGCGAATCCGTTCGATTCGGACATCGCGAAACAGCATTCGTCCCATAGCGGTTTCGATAGCGGCGTACACTTCGATCGAGGAAGCAGGACCCCATGGATCAATTCGGCGCTTTCACGCGCGCGGTAAACGGCTTCTGCGCGAGCCCGGCGGCAACCGCGGCCGCGTTCGTTATCGTCGTCGTGTGGGCGCTATGCGGGCCGGTCTTTCACTACTCCGACGGCTGGCAGCTGGTCATTAACACGGGCACGACGATCGTGACGTTTCTGATGGTCTTCGTGCTGAACAACGCGCAATCGCGCGATACGTCGGCCATTAACGCGAAGCTGGACGCACTGATCGTCGCGATCGAAAAAGCCGATAACCGCGCCGTCGGACTCGAGCTCAAGCCCGACAGCGATGCCAAAGCGATCTCAACCGAAATTCAAGCCAGCGTCAGTCCGGCATAAACGGGATCGCCGACGCGGACGGAGCGCCCCGTCTGCTGCGGCGCCGCGCGCGTATTGACGGCCAGCCGGTAGAAATGGTTGAAACGCGAGCGCTCGGCCCACTCCGGTAACGTTGCCGCGCGGCGCTCCGCCACGCATTTTGCAAACGCCGGCAGCGGTTCACCGGTCGCGGGATCCCGGCTCGGCACGACGCATCGCTGACACGGGTTCGTTCCCTCGAACGCCACCTCGCCAACGCGAAACGGAACGTCGGCGCCGGCGGCTCCGTAGAGCGAATCTTCCCAAAACGCCGGAACGCCGTCCACTTCGATATTCGTCCGCAGGCGTCGGCGCACCGAGTCGACGTCGAGGCCGGGAAACCACGATGCGACGGCCGAGAGGGTGGCCGTCGAAACGATCGTGGGTCCCGGCGCAAGCCCGTCGTCCGGAAAGCCGCCGTCATCGTCGCAGCGCAAGCTGACCGGCCGGCCGACGAGCGACCCGAACCAGTCGGCCAGCGCCGCTCCGTCGGCGGGAAGCCGGAACGTTTGCCGGTCGCCCGACTCCGTGTCGGTGAGCGTCGCCACGCTGAGCGTGGCGTCGTACGAAACTCGAAGCGCGTGCACGCGCGGCTCGCGTTTGCCGTTGATGTAACTGCCCTCCGCGTCGAAGAGCGCAAAGCGGCGATCGTGGCGGAAACCTCCGCGCGCCGCAAGTTCCGCCGAATCGACATCGACGCCGTCGAGCGATTTGAACGGGAACACCCGCAGGCGCACGACGCGGGGCGTTACGATGCGAGAACGAGCGGATCGCCGAGCGCGACGGCTCCTCCGTGCACCACCTCGGCATAGACGCCGACGTGGGCCGCGTGATGCGCAGCCGCCGTGCGCAGCACGCCCACATCGGCCGGTAGGATGCCCACTGCGAGCGTCGTCATCACGCAGCGCGGCGCGGGCCCGGTGATGTGCAGCACGACGTCCGCGCCGAGACGCACGGTCTTCCCGATCCAGGCGTCTTCCGCGAACTCGCCGCCGCCGTCGGCGTCGAGCAACACGTTGGGCCGGAAGCGATCGACATCGAAATTACCGGCCGGGTAGCGCGTCCAGAGCGCATCGAGCGTGTTGGTGGTCAGCAAATGCACGGTCGCGCAGTCAAAGAACGTCGCGGCAGGCATCGCTTCCTCGGTAACCTCGTCGCGGTGTGCGAGATCGTCGATGTCGGGCCAGTACTCTTCGAGCGTCGGTTGAGGCGGTGCGACCGATGCGAGGCGCACCGGCCGGCCGAGCGTCGCGCCGAGGTCGGCGTGAATCGCCGGATCGTCGCTCGAATGCAGCGTTCCGTCCGGCGAAGCGATCTCGACGCGTGCCGTCGTACCGTTCGTGCCCGGCGTTTCGAGATACCGGGCGCCGAACGAGAGCAAGGTCGGCCAGAGCCGCGGATTCTTGGCACTGGCCACTTTGCCGGTCGCCGCATCGACGAGCGCGTAGCGCCGGTCGCCGGCGATCCCGCGTTCGCCGATGCGCACGTCCGTACAACGTTCGCCGCGCATCGACTTCACCGGGTAGCGCCATAACGCGGAGACCGTTGCGCCGCTCACGAGGCCAGCGCCGTCTCTTCCGTCATCCTTTCCGGCATGAGATGATGGGTCGTCGTCGCCGACTTGCGACGAGCGACAAAGACCACCAGACCTACCAGGAAGTACGCGAGAAATATGTACGGGAACAGGTTGACCGGCGGTGCGGGCACCGGATAGACACTCCCGATCAACGGCACGAGCAAGAGCACCAACGCCCCGACCGAGTAGCCGATGTCGAGCGGACGCAGTTCGCCGATTTTCTTGAGGTACATCGGAGCGGCGAGCGAGACGAAGATATAGGCGCCGAGGAAACCGAAGGCACCGAACGTCCCGGCATCGTTGAACGCGTCGGTGACGGCCAGCCCCTTGAACTGCATGATGAACGTCGGGATCGCGAACTGGAGCAGTGCGTAGATCGTTATCGCGACGTGCGGGGTCTCGTTCGTCGCGTGCGTGGTACCGGTGGATGCGTGGAAGAATCCTTGCCGGCCCATCTGGAACACGACGCGCGCGCCGGAGTTCATGCACGAGAGCGCGAGTGCGAAGAAACTCACCAACGCGCCCAGATCGATCGGGATCTGCAGTACGTCGAGGTGCATCATCGTCGCCAGCGTCGAGAGCGGAGCGGTCAGCTTATCGAGCGACGGGGTGGCGCCGCGCAAGCCCAAGACTTCGGTGTACGTGATGAAGACGAAGAACACACCGGTCAGCAGTAAGCTGACGATGACCGCACGCGGGATCGTCTTCAACGGGTTCTTTGCTTCTTCGCCGAACGCGGTCGCCGCTTCGAAGCCGACGAGGCTGAAGATCGCGACCACGACGCCGAGCCCGAGCGAGGAGAGCGAGTTGCCCTTCAGCGAGACTTGGTCGGTGTCGATTGCGAAGCCGTGGTGCCCGAGCACGATGAAGGCGAGGAGCGTGATGACCGCGACCGAGACGGCTTCGAACACGAGCATCAGGATTGCCGAGAGCCGCACGTCCTTGTAGGCGCAGTACCAGCAGACCGCCGCGCAAAGTGCAAAGATCGGCACTGCCGGAACGTTCAGGTGCGCCATCGCGAGCAGTTGCTGCGCGAAGACCGTAAACCCGGTAACGCCGGCAGTCCCGATGAACATGTACGCCCAGATCAAACACCATCCGGCCATACCGCCGGCGGTCGGCCCGAGTCCGGCCACCGAATACAAAAACATCGATCCGGTATGCGATGAGCGGCGCGCAAACTGGTTGAGGTTGCCGGCAACGAACAACAGCATGATCATGCCGAACGCATAGGCGAGCCAACTGGCCTCGCCGGTGGTGCCGAACATCAGCGGCACGATCAGCACCGCGGTCATCGTCGGCGAAATCAATGCGATGCTCTGGGCCAAGACCGTCCAGAAGTTTAGACAATGCGCGCGTAAGCGCGACGGCTCAGTAATCATTTCGCTATCTCCTTACACGAGCTACGAGAGTGGTGTGAGGAGAATCATAGAGGTATGCGGCGGCGCTGAACATGTCGTTTTGCAACGTCGTCGGCGGGCGCTCGTGGTCGTTTGTATAAAACTACCAAAACCCGCGTAGCGCAACGAAAATCAGCACCACGCCGCGTTCCACCTTCACACTCATCGCGGTGCGCAGTATGGACAATGGGGGGCCGATCCGATGCTTCACAGCGTAGTGGCGCCACGGACGAAGCTCAAGTACCATTTCTAAGAGATGAGACCAGACCACTGAGAACGCGTTCCTAGCGAGCCATGGAACTGCCGATCGAACTCGATGCCGAAAGCAGCGTGCCGCTTCATCGCCAGCTCTATGACGGATTGCGCGCCGCAATAGTCGAGGGGCGCGTCATGCCCGGAACGCGCCTCCCATCGACGCGCGCGCTGGCGGAGGACCTCGGCGTTTCGCGTTCGACGATCACGTCGAGTTTCGCGCAACTTCACAGCGAAGGGTATCTGCAAGCGACCACCGGCTCGGGTACGTTCGTCTGCAACGATCTTCCGGACGATGCAGCAACCGCCAACCTCCGGCGCGGTCCGCGCGCCGACGGCGCGTCGATCCGGCTCTCGACTTACGGCGCTTTGCTTACCGAAGCCGGACCGCTCGAGCCGCCGCGCGTCGCGGGGACGATTGATTTTCGTGACGGCCGGCCGGCGTTCGACCACTTCCCGTTCGATGAATGGCGGCGTTGCATTTCCGCGGCCGCGCAGCGCGACGGCGCGTGGCTCGACTACCGCCCCGATCCCGCCGGTCATCCGCCGCTACGCGAGGCGATCGCCGAGTATCTCGGCCGGGCGCGCGCGGTTCTCTGTAGCGCCGGCGACGTCGTCATCGTCAGCGGCTCGCAGCAGGCGATCGATATCGTGGCGCGCGTGCTGATCGAACCGGGCGACGTCGTGGCGCTGGAAGAGCCGGGGTACCTCGGGGCACAGCGCACGTTCGCCGCCAACGGCGCCGATCTGCGCGCGATTGCGGTCGACGCCGACGGCATCCGGGTGGATTTACTGGCGACGCAAGCCGCCGGCGCGCGACTGGTCTACGTCACGCCATCGCATCAGTTTCCGCTCGGGGTCGTGCTCTCGTCGGAGCGCCGGCGGCACCTCTTAGCGTGGGCGGAAGAGGCCGGGGCCGTGATCGTCGAGGACGACTACGATAGCGCGTATCGCTACGAAGGCCGGCCGATCCCCGCGCTGTTCGGGCTCGACCGGAGCGAGCGCGTCGTCCACGTGGGCACGTTTTCCAAGACGATGTTTCCGGCGCTGCGCGTGGGCTACGTCGTCGTACCGCCGGCTTTGCGCGAGGTCGTGTTTGCCGCCAAGGCCTTCTCGGATCGGCAATCGCCGATTCTCGAACAGCGCGCGCTTGCGACGTTCATTACGGATGGCGGCTTCGAGCGGCACCTGCGCCGCATGCGCATCCTCTACCGCGCGCGGCGCGCGGCGCTGCTCGCGGCCCTACGCTACTACATCGGCGACGACGTCGAGGTGATCGGCGACCGCGCCGGCATGCACCTCGTCGCGCGCCTGCCGGTGGGCGACAGCCGGGCGTTCGCGGCGCGCGCGCTTGAGGCCGGAGTTGCGCTGATGAGCACCGGGGCGCATCACCTGCACGCCAGCGTTCCAGGTGAGTTTATTTTCGGCTTCGCCGAACACGACGAATCGACGATGGACGACGGCATCGCCCGTCTGGGCCGCCTGCTCAAAGAATCGAGGTCATGAAGGGACTGCATGAACCCAGCCGTCACGGGAATTCTCCTCATCATCGCCGCCGCTCTCGAAGTGGGCGGTGACGCCGTCGTCCGACTCGGGCTCAAGCATTTTTCCGGCTTGCCGCAGCTTGCAACGATCGCGGCCGGCGGCATCATCTTGCTCGGCTATGGACTCTTCGTGAATTGGTCGCCGCTGGACTTCGGTCGCGTCCTCGGCATCTACGTCGTCTTGTTTTTTCTCGTTGCCCAATTGACCAATCTGCTGGTCTTCGGCGTGCGGCCCGGCGCGCCGATCTCCGTCGGCGGTTTGCTCATCGCGGCCGGCGGCATCGTCATCACGTTTTGGAAGGCGTAGCCGTACCGTAGCGCCGTTCCAGTGCGGCGTATTCGGGAAGTCCCGCGAGATCCGTCATCTCATCGAACGTCACGCGCGGCGGCCCGGCCGCGAGGTCGTCATTCTTTAGCGCGGCCAACGTTTCACGCACGGCATGAATGGCCGCCGGCAGCAGCACGTTGTACGTCACGACCTTGAAGCCCATAGCGCGCAGTGCGGCCCGCGACGTCTCGGGCGTTTTCGGCATCATGTTCGCCCACGTCGGTGTGGCGAATCCGCCGGCAAAGGCCGCGAGCTCATCACGCGTTTCCAGCGCCTCGGCGAAAATAATGTCGGCGCCTTCGGCCTCGAAGTCGCGGCAACGCGCCATCGCTTCGTCAAATCCGATCGCGGACCGTGCATCGGTGCGCGCCATGACGAGAATGTCGTCATCGGCGCGCGCCTCGACCGCGGCGCGAATCTTCATCCGCGCCTCGGCGCGCGAGATCACTTCGCGCTGCCCATCGAGATGACCGCATTTCTTCGGCCAGACCTGATCCTCGATGAGCACGCACGCGGCCCCCGCGCGCGCAAACTCCCGCACCGTGCGGCGGACGTTCATCGCGTTACCGTAGCCGGTATCGCCATCGGCGATGATCGGAAAGCCGGGAACGGCCGTGCATGTGTTGCGCACTTGATCGACGACTTCGCCGAAGCTGATCAGACCGGTGTCGGGCAACGCAAACCGCATCGCGGATATCCCGAAGCCGCCCAAGAGCGCGGCGGGCAAGCCCGCGCGCTGCACTAAGCGCGCGGCGAGCGGATCGCCGATCACCGGTATAACGAGAAGATCGGGGCCGGCCAATGCTTGCCGCAAACGTTCTGCTGCCGTCACCGCGTCAGTCTCCGGTTCGCGGCTCCAGCAGTTCGACCGGAATGCCGTTGGGATCTTCGACGAACGCAATCCAGCGGTTGCCGCTGGGCGGCTTCTTCGGCTCGGTGAGGATCTTCACGCCCTGCGAACGCAAGCGTTCGATCGTGCCCTTCATATCGCCGTCGACTTCGAGCGCGAGGTGCTCGTAGCGATTACCGATCGCATACGGCGGATGCTCTTCGAGATCGAAGACCAGCTCGATATACGCACTCCAATCGCTGCCCACGAACGCCATGTCCGCATTGCCCGGATAGTGGTTCGGGCCGCCCAACAGCTTGAGCCCGAGCTTGTTCGTGTAGAAGTCGATCGACGCGGCCATGTCGTTCACAAAGATCGAGGTGTGCAGGTAGCGCGGCATACCGCCGGTTTAGGCGTTGGCCGCGCGCGTCCCCCGGACCGGCAGGCGCACGAACGTCGTCGCAAGCGCGCCGATCAGGATTAGCCCGGCCACGACCGTCAGCGGCGACCACGCCTCGTGCCAGACGATCGAGGCGGTGATGCCGACGGTCAGCGCGGTGTACTCTGCGCCGATCGTCGCGATTGCGACGCCGAACCGGCGCACGGCGATCGCGTAGGCGGTTTGGCCGATGAACGTCGAGCCGATCAGCACTTCGCCGAAGAACCACGCGGCCGACGACGGTGAGTCGAGGACGTGCGGCACGCCGCGAAAGGCGCCCGGTATCGCAAGGCCGGCCAGCATAACGGCGGCCATCGACACGACGCCGACCGCGCTCATCGTGAACCACGACGACACGCCCGGGCCGATGTAGCGCAACAACACGGCATACATCGCGAACGCCGCCAGCCACAGCAGCATCAAGCTATCGCCGTAGAGGCCGGCGGCGCCGCCCGTATGTGAAGCGGCGAGCAGCCCGACGCCGAGGATCCCGAGCGCCAGCGCCGCGCGTTCGCGCCGGCCCAGCGCAATGCGAAACGCAAACGCGGCCGCCGCGCTGTTCGTCACCGGTGACGTTCCGATCAGGAACGAGAGGTGCGAGATCGACGTGTGTGCGGCGGCGACCGAAAACACGAGCGTGACGCCGAGGCCGAACGCGACGCCCGCTGCCGCGATCGCGAGCCAGCGTTTCGCCGATAGCCGGGGCCGCTCGCGCAGCGCGAGCACCGCGGCGGCGATCAGGAAGGGCGGAAACGCCCACACGGCGCGGGCCACTGCTACGGTGACGCCGTCAAATGCCGGCGGCGTCGCAAGAAAGAGCGCTTTGGTCGCCGGTGCGAGCAGACCCCACCCGATACCGACCGCAACGACCAGAGCGGCGTCGAAGGCGCCGCGCCGCTTCATGTGCCGGCGAAGCGCGCGCAGACGAACGGCGCGGTCAGCGCCGCACCGATCAAGAACGCCGCGATGAAGAGCGCGGCACGGCGCAGCGGTCCGAATCCGAAGAGCGCGAGGACGAGCGGTGCGATAACCAGCGCTTCTACGCCAAAATCGTGGAACGGCTGCAGCGCGATCGACCCGTCGAGCCCGAAGTGCACCCACAGGGCGGCCGCGATCCGCGCGACGATGCCCAGCGCAAGCGCATAACCGACGAGCCGAACCAGAAACCCCGCGATCGCGCGCACGTTAGTGCAAGAAGTAGCGGTAGTTCGAGAAGACGAGCGCGATGTCGCGCCCATCCGCCGCGGCAATCACTTCCGCATCGCGGATCGAGCCCTCCGGCGCGATCACCGCCGTGCAACCGGCATCGGCTGCCGCCACCAGGCCGTCGGCGAACGGGAAGTAGCCGTCGCTGGCGCACGCCGCGCCGAGGGCATATTTGCCGGCCCGTTCGCCGGCGATCCGAACCGCACTCACGCGATTCGTTTGCCCCGCACAGATACCGCGCGAAACCACATCGCGCACGACCGCGACGCCGTTGGACTTCACGTGGCGAACGATGTCCCAGGCGAAGATCAGGTCGCGCCACTCGGCGGCCGATGGAATGCGCTTCGAGGCCACCCGCCAGGTCTCGGGCGGCGCGGCCGGATCGTCGTCTTCCGCCAAGACGCCGCCGAGCGCCGAGCGCACGCGTAGTTCCTGGGCGATCCGTTGGGGCATCCCCGCGTCGAACTGCATGATTCGTAAGTTCTTGTTCTTGCGCTTCAAGCGCTCGAGCGCGTCGTCGTCGAACGCGGGCGCTGCGACCATCTCGAGGAAGAACTTGCCCATCGCTTCGGCAGCCGCCAGATCGATCGGACAATCGACCGCGATGATCCCGCCGTAGGCCGAGGTTGGATCGGCGTCGAGCGCGGCGCGCACGGCTTCCATCACCGAGGAGCGTTCCGCAACGCCGCAGGGAACCGTGTGTTTGACGATGGCCGCGCGGCAAAATGCCCGCGTGAGTTCGGGCGGCGTTGCCACTCCGATGCGCGCCCGCACGAGCAACCGCAGCGTGGCGTCCAGATCGAGCAGGTTGTTGTACGAGAGTGCCTTGCCCCAGAGTTGTTCGGGCAGCGTCGTCTCGCGGGCCAGGTAGAAGGCGGCCCGATCCTGCGGGTTCTCACCGTAGCGCAGCGGCTGTTCGATCGGAATCGTCAGCGCGAGCGAGCCGGGCAATTCGTTTGCCAGCAGTCCCGATTCGAGATACCGCGCGATCGCGGAATCGTACTCGGCCGTGCGTTCGAACGCGCGCGTCGCAAACCGGCGGCGCGCATCGCGGCCGAGCGGCACGGGTGAGGCGGCGATCACCTCGGCGTACTGGTCGGGATCGCTCAGCACGATCACGCGCTCGAAGTTCTTGGCTGCCGCGCGCAAGAGCGCCACGCCGCCGATGTCGATCTGCTCGATCGCTTCGTGCAACGTTGCGTTGGCGCGGGCGACCGTCGATTCGAACGGATAGAGATTGACGACGATCGTCGAGAGCAGCGGGATGCCGTAGCGTACGGCTTGTTCGTCGTGCTCGGAGCTCCCCGTGTCGCGCAAGATCCCGCCGAAGACGTTGGGATGCAGCGTCTTCACGCGGCCATCGAAGAGCGACGGAAACCCGGTCAGCTCCTCGACGTCGCGCACGGCGAGGCCGGCGCTGCGTAGATGCGCGGCGGAGCCGCCGGTGGCGTAGATCGTCGTCCCGGCGGCGATCAGGCTGCTCGCGAGTTCGACGATGCCCGTCCGGTCGTAGACCGAGATGAGCGCCGCGCCCTTATCCGGCAACGGCGGCCTCTTCGCGCACCGGCTCGGCAACGGCGGTCGCGTCGAGCGCGGCCGAAATGATCGAAGAAACGCCCGGCTCTTGCATCGTGACGCCGTACATGCGCGAGGCGAGTTCCATCGTCTTCTTGTTGTGCGTGACGATCAGCATCTGCGAATCGCTGGCCAGTTCGCGCACCATCACCGAGAGGCGTTCGACGTTGGCATCGTCGAGCGCCGCATCGACCTCATCGAGGAGGTAGAACGGCGACGGTTTGACGCGGATCAACGCGAAGATCAGCGCGGCCGCCGTCATCGCGCGTTCGCCGCCCGAAAGCGCGGCCAGGGCCGTCATCTTCTTGCCCGGCGGTTGCACGGCGATCTCGATGCCCGTCTCCGAGAGATGTTCGGGGTCGGTTTGCCACATCTTCGCTTCGCCGCCGGGGAAGAGTTGCGCGAACGTTTCGGTAAAGCGTGCGCTGACCGCAGCGAACGTCTCGTTGAACTGGACCTGACAGGATACTTCGATCTCGGCAATCGTCGCGAGCAACGTGTCGCGCGCCTTCTGGAGATCGGCCATTTGCTCGCGCAAGAAGCGTTCCCGCTCGACGAGTTCGTCGCGGTCCGCCTCGGCGTTGAGGTTGACGTTGGCGCTCAAACGCGCGAGTTCTTCGCGCAGGCGCGGCAACTCGTCGATCACATCGTCCGGTTCGTTCGCGTAGCGCTCCACGACGTCGCGCTGCTCGTCGTCGCTCGCCGGGTTCTGCGCGAACGTCTGCACGAGCATCCCGAGCTCGGCGTCGATCTCCGCTAGGCGTCGCCGCGAGCCTTCGCCGCCGGCGGTCGCTTCGCGGTCCTCGGCGTGCGCGATGCGCTCGTCGGCTTCGCGTTGCGCGAGTTCGTTGGCGGTCGCTTCGCGGCGGCCGTTCGCATCGGTAACCGCGGCATCCGCCGCAGCAACCGCTGCGCGCGTGGTCGTCAGGCGTTCGGATTCGCCGGCGATCGCTTCGCGCAGGCGTTCCAGTTCGCGCGCCGTCTGCTCGCGCGTCGCCATGACGCGTTCGGAGTCGGCGTCGAGCAAGCCCAACCGCGTCGAGTGGCCTTCCCGTTCGGTGCCCAGCGACGCGACGGATTCGCGCAGCGAGCTCGCTTCGGCGGCGACATCGTGTTGCGCCGCTTCGGTGGCGGCAATCGTTTCGCGTGCGACCGCGAGTGCCGCGACGAGTTCCGCCCGCCGTTCTTCGAGATCGGCCGCATCGAGCGCCGTCGTGTCGAGCGCTGCGTGCGTCTGTTGCGCCGCTTCGAGCTCGCGCTGCGCCGTGGCTGCGCGTTCGGCGGTGACCGTCAACTCGCCATCGAGCCGGACGATCTCCGTCTCCGCACCGTCGCGGCGCGCGCGCGCATCGCGCAACGCGGCTTGCGCCTCCCCGGCCGCCGTGACCGCCGCGTCGCGCGCGATACCCGCCGCGTCCACGTCGGTCTTGGCGGTCAAGCCGTCGCGTTCGATCGTTTCCAGCTCGGCGCGCAACTGCGGAATGCGTTCCCGCAGCGACTGCGCTTGCGCGCGCCGGCCGAGAATCGAGCGCTCGCGACGGTAGCGGCCGCCCGTGATAGCGCCGCCGCCGAGGATCTGTTCGCCCTCGAGCGTAACGATGGAATCGCGGAAGCCCTCGCCGCGCACGAGCGCGATTCCGGTGCGCAGTTCGTCGACGACGAGCACGCGGCCGACGAGGAACGATACGATCCCGCGGAAGCGCTCTTCGCTGCGCACGAGCTCGTGAGCGTAACCGACGATGCCGGGCCGCCCCGCGAGCGCGCCGAGCTTGTGCCCGTCGCGCGCGGCCAGGGTGTCGAGCGGCAGAAAGGTAGCGCGGCCGGCTTCGCGTTCGCGCAAGTAGGCGATCGCGCGTTCCGCATCTTCGCTCGTCGCGGTGACGATGTTCGAGAGTCCCGCGCCGAATGCGACGTCGAGCGCCCGCGCATAGCGTTCGTCGACGTCGATCAGGTTGGACACGACGCCGTGCAGGCCGGTCAGGTCGCCGCGCGCCGCCGCTTCGACGACGGCGCGCGTTCCGGGAACGTGTCCTTCGAGCGTCGCTTCGAGTTCCTCGATCGTATGCAGCCGCGATTCGGACGCCGCCAGATCGCTCGCAACGCCGCGATAGCGGGCCTGCAGTTCGGCCACGCGCGCTGCGGCCGCATCGCCGCGCGCACCTTCGGCGGTCGCCAGTTCGCGCTGCGCGAGCGCGTCGCGTTCGTACCGCGCGATCGCGGCATCGCACTCATCGAGCACGGCCCGCGTTTCGGCGGAGCGCGCGGTCAGGCGCGTGCGCTCGGCATCGAGCCGGCCGCGTTCGGCGGTAAGCCGGGAGAGGTCGCTCTGCGTGCTCGCGAGCCGCGCGCGGCGTTCCGCTTCGCTGGCGGCGCGTTCCGCGACGATCGCTTCAACTTGCCGCAAGTCGGCATAGATCGTATCGAGCGCGCCGCGCGCGTCGGCGACGGCTTGCGTCGCCACGGCCTCCCGCGTGCGAATCTCATCGGCGCGGCCGGTCAGCGGATCGAGTTGGGCCGTCAGTTCGGCGATGCGCGTGCGCAACCGTTCGCGCTCCGTCTCGACGCGGTCCCGGTCGGCGACGCTGGCGTGCGACTGCGCATCGAGCGCATCGCGCCGCGCCGTAGCGGCCGCCAAATCGGCTTCGATGCGCGAGGTAACCTCGCGCGCCCGCTGTGCTTCGACGCGGCGCTCTTCGCGTTCGAGTTCGAGCGTGTAGAGTTTCGAGCGCAGCGTCTCGGCTTCGGCGCCGAAGGTTGCCGCGCGCGCCGCGGCGGCCACCTGCACGGCCTCGTTGCGCGCCGCATCGCCGAAAACGCGTTCGCGTTCCTTGCGCCGCGATGAACTCGCGCGCAAGTAGGAGAGGATCTCGAGGTCGCGCACGCGCGCGGTCACGCGCCGGTAACGCTTCGCGCGCCGGACTTGCGTGTCGAGCTCGGGGACGCGCCGTTCGAGTTCGGCGATCAAATCGTTGACGCGAATCGCGTTCTGCTCGGTCGCGTCGAGCCGGCGCATCGACTCGGCTTTGCGCGCGAGAAACTTCCCGATCCCGGCCGTCTCTTCGAAGAGCGCCCGGCGTTCGGTCGGCTTCGAGGAGAGTATCGCGTCGATCTGACCCTGCGATACGATCGCATACGAGCCCGGTCCGAGGCCCGTGCCCATCAGCAGTTCCACGACGTCGCGCAAGCGCACCGAACTGCGATTGATGAAGAATTCCGATTCGCCGGCGCGATAGGCGCGGCGCGTGATCTGCACTTCGGCGAAGTCCAGCGGCAACGTGCGGTCGCTGTTGTCGAACGTCAGCGAGACTTCCGTCATCCCGAGCGGCTTGCGCGAGGTGTTGCCCGCGAAGATGATGTCTTCGAGGTGTTGCGAACGCAGGCTGCGCGTGTTCTGCTCGCCCAGCACCCAGCGGATCGCGTCGACGAGGTTCGACTTCCCGGAACCGTTGGGGCCGACGACCGCGGTGATGCCGTTGGTAAAGTCGAGGGTCGTCGCCTCGGCAAACGTTTTGAAGCCGAAAACTTTGAGGGTCTTGAGTCGCATCGTGTGGTTAGGGTGCCTTCGTTCGATTGCGGGACGGGCGGAGCGCGATGACGCGCCCCTCCGGTGGTGGTGACGGCGGCGGTGATTCCGGAGGCTCGGGTTCGGGGTGCCGGTTGCGCAGGTAAGCCAGCGCCATCGCGGCCGCACTTTGCTGAGCGGCTTTCTTCGACGCTCCGATCCCTTCGCCCACAACCTCGTCGGCGATTCGGACTTGGGAGGTGAAGCGCCGGTCGTGGGGCGGCCCCTCGGCCCGTTCGAAGTAGATGGGCGAGACGGAAAAGCGGGCGTGTGCGAACTCTTGCAGGGCGGTCTTGGCGTCGTGTTCGAGCAGTTCGGCGCGGTCGACGTGCGCGAAGTGCTGCGTTTCGAGGAATCGCGCGGTGCGCTCGACGTCGGTATTCAGGTAGAGCGCGCCGAGGTAGGCTTCGAAGGCGTCGGCGAGGATCGTGGTGTTCGTCGCGCCGCCGTCCTGCTGCATCCCGACGCCCAGGCGCACGATCTCGCCGAAATCCAGCCGGCGCGCCGTCTGAGCGCAGGCATCGCCGCTCACGATCGAGGCTTTGCGCCGGCTCAATTCACCCTCGCCGGCCTCGGGATAGCGCGTCCAGAGCCAGCGTGAGGTGACGAAACCGAGAATGGCATCGCCGAAGAACTCCAGTCGCTGATTGGAGGGGCCGGCGCCCTCGCTCGACGCGCTTTCATGCACGAACGCTTGCTCGACCGTCGCCGGATCGAGTTCCGGCGCGCCGCTCAGCTTGAGCAACGCGGCGATGCGCCGTCTATGCTGCGTCGACATGGCGCGCAAAGACGACGGTCGAGTTGTGTCCGCCGAAGCCGAACCCGTTGGACATCGCAACGTCGACTTGGACGTCGCGAGCGACGTTCGGCACGTAATCGAGCCGGCATTCCGGGTCGGGCCGTTCGTAGTTGATCGTCGGCGGCAGGATGCCGTAAAAGAGTGCGAGCGCGCATGCGGCACCTTCGACCGCGCCGGCCGCGCCGAGCAAGTGGCCGTGCATCGACTTGGTCGAGCTGACCGCGAGTTTATAGGCCTGCTCGCCGAACACCGTTTCGATCGCCTGCGATTCGGCGAGATCCCCGAGCGGCGTCGACGTACCGTGGGCGTTGATGTAGCCGACTTGTTCGGGCCCGATGCCGCTGTTTTCGAGCGCCCGCTTCATCGCGAGGATCACGCCCCCCGACTCGGGATCGGGTTGCGCGATGTGAAACGCGTCAGCCGACTGTCCGTAGCCGAGTATTTCGGCGTAGATGCGCGCGCCGCGGGCGAGCGCAAATTCGCGTTCCTCCAGCACCAGTATGGCAGAACCTTCGCCGAGCACGAAACCGTCGCGCTCCAGATCGAACGGACGGCTCGCGCGTTCGGGCTCGTCGTTGCGGCGCGAGAGCGCCTTCATCGAATCGAATCCGCCCATCGCGGTCGGCATGACCGTCGCTTCGCTGCCGCCGGTGACGACCGCGATCGCTTGGCCAAGCGCGATCTTGTCGAACGCCACCGCGAACGCATCGTTCGCACTCGCGCAGGCGCTGGCAACCGAGAACACGGGACCGCGCAAGCCGTGCGCCATCGAGATGTGCGCGGCCGCGGCGTTCGACATCAGCATCGGAACGAAGAACGGCGAGATGCGATCCCACGCCTTGTTCGGCGCAACCGCGACGACGGTATCTTCGACCGTGATGATGCCGCCGATCCCGCTGGCAACGATCGCGCCCGTACGCGCGCGCACCTCGGGATCTTCAGGCAGCTTCGCGTCGGCGATCGCCTCGCGGGCGGCAACGTACGCGAAGTGCGCGTAGCGGTCCATACGGCGCGCTTCGCGGCGGCCGATCAACGCATCCGGATCGAAGTCTTTGACCTCGGCCGCGATGTGCGTATGCAGTTTCGAGGAATCGTACGCCGTAATCAACGCTACGCCGCTGCGGCCCGCGATGAGGGCTTCCCAAAAGGCATCCCGCGTGTTGCCCAACGGCGTGACCGCACCGATCCCGGTAATGACGACTCGCCGCTTCTCCAAAACGTGCGGGGATACGACGACCCCGCAGCCACCCCATGCCCAAGGACGGGAAACCGTCGGCGGCAGGGGCAGTAGAACGGGGTATGCCTCGCTTCCCGCCCGGTCCGGGCCCCCTCACCGCGTTTCGGGGAATGCTCCCAGCGCGCGGCATGGCCGGATTCCCGATCTTCTTTCGCACGACGGCCGAGCGTTACGGCCCGATCGCCAGCTCCCGCGTCGGGCTGCGGCGCTTCTACTACGTCAACGAACCGGCCGCCATCGAGGAGCTCCTCGTGACCGCGGGCCGCTCCTACGTCAAAGGCCGCGGCACCCAGCGGCTCGAGCGGCTGCTCGGACGGGGCCTGCTCACCAGCAACGGTGCCCTGCATTTGCGCCAGCGCCGGCTCGTTCAGCCGGCCTTCCACCGCGAGCGGATCGCCGGCTACGCCGCCACGATGGTCGCTCGCGCCGAACGCTTCGCCGCTAACGTCGTACCGGATGAGACGATCGAAATGGACGCCGCGATGGCGCGTCTGACCCTCGGGATCGCGGCCGAAACACTGTTCGGGGCCCACATCGACGATGAAGCCGATACGATCGGGCGCGCGCTCGACGTGGCGATGGAAAGCTTTCCGATCTCGCTTTCGCCGATCGGCGAACTCCTCGACCATCTTCCCTGGGTCCCGGTCGTACGCCGGTTTCTCGGGGCCCGGGCCGAGCTCGACGCGATCGTCTATCGCCTCATCGCGGCCCGGCGCAACGACCCGGGCGCCGGCAGCCGGGCGGACGTGCTCGAAATGCTGCTCGCAGCGGGGGACGGACCCGACGGGATGGACGTGCGGCAGATCCGCGACGAGACGATGACGATCTTCCTCGCCGGCCACGAAACCACGGCGATGGCCCTGACCTGGACCTGGTGGTTGCTCTCGCAACACCCGAAGGTCGAGGCCAAGCTCCGGGCGGAACTCGCGGCGGTGCTGGACGGGCGCGCCCCGACCATGGACGACGTGCCCGCGCTGCGCCTCACCCGCGACGTGATCGCCGAGTCGATGCGCCTCTATCCGCCCGCATGGGTCGTTGGCCGGCGCGCCATCGAGGACGCGCCGCTCGGGCCGTGGACGGTGCCCAAAGGTTCGATCGTCATTGCCAGCCAGTGGATCACGCACCACGATCCCCGCTTCTGGCGCGAGCCCGAAGCCTTCCGCCCGGAGCGCTGGTCGAACGGCGAGACCGATGGGCTGCCCAAGTTTGCCTACTTCCCGTTCGGCGGGGGGACGCGGGTCTGCATCGGCGAGGCCTTCGCGTGGACCGAGCTCGTCCTCGTCCTGGCCACGATCGCCCGGCGCTGGCGCTTCGAGGCGGCGCCGGGACTCACGGCGCTCCCCTTCCAGCCCTCGGTCACCCTGCGGCCCGCGACGGCCGTTCCGCTCGTGGCCCGCTAACGCCCTCGGCCTTGCTCCGGTGCGGGCGTCCTGGTATACTCTCTCGGCTATGTTCCATTTTGATCTCCAGCTGTTTGCGTCGAAGAAGGGTGCCGGTTCCACGCGCAACGGCCGCGACTCGAACGCGCAGCGCCTCGGCGTGAAGCGCTTCGGCGGCCAGGCCGTCGTCCCGGGCAACATCATCATCCGCCAGCGGGGGACCAAGTTCTACCCGGGCATCGGCGTGATGATGGGCAAGGACCACACGATCTTCGCGATCGTCGAAGGTCAGGTCAGTTTCACGACCTCACGGAATCGCAAGCATATCAACGTTATTGCGGCCGGCTAACTCGCTGGCCACCTCGCACGCTTTTGAAAAGAGAGCCGCGCGGCTCTCTTTTTGATTTTCGGACACCATGCAATTCATCGACGAAGCAGCGATCACGCTCGAAGCCGGCAACGGCGGCGACGGCATCATCGCGTGGCGACGCGAGAAATACGTGCCGAAGGGCGGCCCCGCGGGCGGCGACGGCGGACGCGGCGGTGACGTGTTCCTCGAAGCGACGCCCAACGTCGGCACGCTGGTAGATTTTCGCTTCAAGAAAGTCTTTCGCGCCGATTCCGGCAATGCCGGATCGCAGAACAATAAGTCCGGTAGGGCCGGCGACGATCTCGTCATTCCGGTGCCGGTCGGCACGCTCGTGTATCGCGCGCCGATCGATGCCGAAGGCACCGTCGGTCAAGAGCGTCTCTTCGCCGATATGAGCGATCCGATGCAGCGCACGCTCGTCGCCAAAGGCGGCCGCGGCGGGCTCGGCAACCAGCACTACGCAACGTCCGCGCGGCAAGCGCCGCACTTCGCCGAAAAAGGCGACAAAGGCGAGCGCTGCACGTTGCGCCTCGAGTTGAAATTACTCGCCGACGCGGGCCTGATCGGATTGCCGAACGCCGGCAAATCGACGTTGCTCTCCGTCGTCTCCGCCGCGCGCCCGAAGATCGCCGACTATCCGTTCACCACGCTCGAACCGCAACTCGGCGTCGTGCGCATCGACGAAGAATCGTCGTTCGTGCTGGTCGACGTTCCCGGTTTGATCGAGGGCGCGAGCGACGGTGCGGGCCTCGGCGATCGCTTCTTGCGCCACGTCGAACGCACGCGCGTGCTGATCCATTTGATGGACGGCGCGAAATCGCTCGACGAAGTGCTGGCCGATAAGTTGACGATCGAGACCGAACTCGCCGCGTGGAATCCCGCGCTGCCGTTGAAGCCGACGATGCTCGTCGTCACCAAACTCGATCTGCCCGATGCGCGCGCGACGTTCGATATCTTGCGCGAACGGTTCCCGAACGTGCGCGGCATTTCGGCCGCAACGAACGAGGGCGTGCGCGAGTTGATGTATGCCGCCTGGGAGATCATCCGCGCCCTGCCGCCGCCGGACGTGTCGACGCCGGAGTCGGCGGTGCACGACCTGCGACCCGACGAACCGTTCGAAATTCGCGTCGAAGAGGGTATTTACGTCGTCAGCGGCGATCGCGTCGAGCGCCTCGCCCAGATGACGGATTTCGAGTCGGACGAAGCGCTGGCGCGGTTCGAGCAGATCCTCTCCAAGATGGGCGTCACGAAGAAGCTGCGCGAACTGGGAGTGCACGATGGCGACACCGTGCGCATCGCCGGCGTGGAGTTTGACTACAGTTGACGCGGCGCTGACGAAATGGGCCTCGGCATTTTCGGCGGCTCCTTCGACCCCGTCCACAACGGTCATCTCTTCGTAGCCGAAGCGGTGCGCGAAGCCTGCGATCTCTCGCGCGTACTCTTCGTTCCGACGCGAGCGGGACATCATCGCGCCGCGCCGCTGGCCGCGGGCACCGCGCGCGCCGACATGATTCGTTTGGCGATCGCGGCCAACACGGCGTTCGCGCTCGACGACAGCGATCTCGCCGACGACGCGACCGGTTTCACCGCCGATCTCTTGCCGCGTTTGGCGGCGCGCTACCCCGGCGAGGAACTGACGTTCATCGTCGGCGGCGACTCGCTCGTGCGCTCGCGTTGGGACCGGCTCGAAACGATTCTCGACCGTCTTGCCGCGTTCGTCATCGCGCCGCGCGGCGACGTATCGCAAACCCAACTCGATGCCGCGCTCAACGATCTCGCGCCGAACCGGCGCGCAAAGATCCGCTATCTCGACCTGCCGCTGGTCGCCGAATCGGCAACGCTCATTCGCGCGCGCTTGGCCGAGCGCCGCAGCGTGCGCTACCTCGTTCCGGAACCCGTCTACCGCTACATCAACGAAAACGCGCTTTACCGATGATCGACGGTGCAATAGGAGGCGTGCCCGCGCGCGAACTGTGCGCGACCTACGGCACGCCGCTAGTCGTGATCGACACCGGCGAAGTCGAACTCGAGATCGACCGTTTCGAGCGCGCGTTCGTCGCGCGCGGCATCGCGGTTGCCTATGCAGGCAAAGCGTTTCTCGTCGCAGCGTTCGCCGAACTGCTCGCGGCTACGCCGTTGCGACTCGACGTGTGCTCGCTCGGCGAGCTGATCACCGCCGAACGCGGTGGTTTTCCCGCCGCGCGCATCTATTTTCACGGCGTCGCAAAGTCCGATGCGGAGTTGGCAGCGATCGCCGGCGGTCGCGTCGCGTTCGGCGTGATCGATAACGCCGAAGAGATCGAACGGCTGGCGCAACTTGCCGGAACGCACGCACCGGTCGACGTGATGTTGCGCATCAACACCGGCATCGAGGCGCACACGCACGAGTTCGTTCGCACCGGCGGCGAGAACACGAAATTCGGCATCCCCGAACGCGACGCGCACGCGACGATCCGGCGCATCGCCGCGCTGCCGCAACTGCGCCTGATCGGGCTGCATTCGCACGTCGGTTCGCAGATCGTCGACGCGGAGCCGCTCGTCGCCAATCTCGAGGCGCTGATCGCCTATGCCGATGCGGCGCGCGAGCTCGGCTTACCGGTCGAAGAACTCAACGTCGGGGGCGGGATCGGGATCGAAAACGCACCGGGAGAAGACCGGCCGATCGACCTCGAGGCCTTCGCGGAACGCCTGGCCGCCCGCGCCTCCGGCACCCCCTACCGGCTCTCGATCGAGCCCGGCCGGGCCCTCGTGGCCCGTGCCGGCACGCTCCTCTACCGCGTGGTCACGGTCAAGCGCCAGGGCTCGCGGCGCTTCGTCGTGGTCGACGGCGGCATGACCGATAACCCCCGCCCGCTGCTCTACGGCGCCCACCATCCGGCCGAGCTCGTCGCCTCGGCAGCGACGGGCCCGCCGGCCGCGGCGACCCTGGCCGGGCGGTCGTGCGAGAACGACGAGATCGGCGAATACGTTCTCCCGGATGACGTCACGGCCGGCGATGTGATTGCGATGCGTTACACCGGCGCATACACGTTCAGCATGGCGAGCAACTACAACCGGTTCGGAAAACCGGCCGTCGTGTTCGTCCGCGACGGCACGCAGCGGCGCGTCGTTCGCGCCGAATCCGACGCCGATGCGTCGCGAAGCGACCTTGCGTGAAACCGGACGCAGCCAACAATTTTGCACCATTGCTTGCATCGCGCTGGAATCGCCGATTAGAATCGCAGTATCGCAAACGCACGCAACGATCTCGAGACGGTAGCGCTCGCTAGTGCGTCGCCCCGGCGGCGCGAATTACTTTTATCGCTTGGTCTCGATGTCGACATCATCCCGACGTCCTATGACGAATCCCCGCTGCCCGGCCGCTCGCCGATCGAGACGGCCCTCGTTCACGCGCGCGGCAAGGCCGAAGGCGCCCGGCCATCGCCCCACCTGACGATCGGCGCGGATACGGTCGTCGACCTGGACGGCCGGGCGCTGGGTAAGCCGCGGGACGACGATGAGGCCCGCGCGATGCTCACGGCCCTCGGCGGCCGCAGCCACCAGGTGCACACCGCATTTGCCTTACGGGACCCGGCCGGCCGGATCGCCGTGGTCGAGGCCGTCAGCACGCGCGTTCGCTTTGCCACGCTCGACGCGGTCACGATCGACGCCTACATCGCGAGCGGCGACGGCCGGGACAAGGCCGGTTCGTATGGGATCCAGGGCTTCGCCGCGACGCTGGTCGAGCGGATCGACGGCGATTACTTCGCCGTCGTCGGCTTCCCGCTGGCCGCTTTCGCCCGGGCGCTCGGGCGCATCGGGTTCCGGCTGCTCCCGCGCCGCGGGGTTCCGGCATGAGCTTCGCGCCGTGAGCGTCGCCGCGTCGCTGCGCTCGACGCTCAGCCCCGATATCGGGATCGATCTCGGGACCGCCAACACGGTCGTGTACGAACGCGAAGCAGGCATCATCGTCAGCGAACCGTCCGTCGTCGCCTTCCGGCGCAGCGATCGTTCCGTCGTCGCGGTCGGCGCGGCGGCCAAAGAACTGGACGGCCGGGCGCCCGATCGGATCGACGTCGTCCGGCCGCTCAAAGGCGGCACGATTTCCGATTTCGGCGGCGCGCACACGCTGATCAAGACGATGGTCGACCGGGCGCTCGCCACCCGGACGCGCTTCGCGCCGCGCATCATCGCCTGCGTGCCGGGCTGCGCGACCGACATCGAGTGCAAAGCCATTGAAGAAGCGGTTCGCGCGGCCGGACCGCGCACGACGATCTTCGTGCCGCAGGCGGTTGCCGCCGCAATCGGTGCCGGACTCGACATCACGACGACCCGCGGCCGGATGGTCATCGACATCGGCGGCGGTACGACCGAGATCGCGGTGCTCGCGCTCAGCGGCATCGTCGCGATGTACTCGATCAAGATCGGCGGCGACACGTTCGATGCGGCAATTGCGGCCAAACTTCGCAACGACGAACGCTTTTCCGTCGGTGCGCTAACGGTCGAACGCCTGAAGATCGAGCGCGGCTACGCCGGCCGCCCGCCGGGACGCGAGCCCTTGCCGGTCGCCGGGCTCGACATGAATCTGATGCGGCCGGCGCGCCGGGCGATCGACGAACGGATCGTCGGCGAAGCGATGCGCGACGCCGTCGACGCGATCGTTCGCGCGGCTTGGTCGATCCTTGAAGCGACCCCACCGGACCTCGCCGCCGACTTAATGGAGACCGGAATTACGCTGACCGGCGGCGGCGCGTTGATCCCCGGACTCGCAGGCGAGTTAAGTGTGCGCACGAACGTTCCGACAACGGTCGCGGACGAACCGCTGCTCTCCGTCGCGCGCGGCGCCGGTGAAATTCTCGCGTCGCCGAGCCTGCTCGAGCACATGCGTCCGCATGCCGACAAGCTGACGAGGTGGTACCAATCTTTACGTATCGGGATGACAGAAAGCTATTCGCGGTAGCCGGCGCGATTATCGTCGCGGCACTGCTAGCTCTTCTGCAACTCGATTTCTCCCGCTCCGGCCGCGCAAGCCCGCTGACCGTCGTCATAACGACCGTCAGTGCGTGGGCGCAACTTGCGGCAACCACCGTGACGACCGGCGTGCGCGGCGGTGCGAACGCGGTCGCGCACGCGCCGCAACTCGCGCAGGATAACGGCGATCTGCGCGCGACCGTCGCGCAATTGCAACAAGAGAATCGCGAACTCACCGAAACGCTCGCGCGCGTGCCCGCCGAAGCGGCGCTCGTTCGCGCGCAAGCCGCCGAGCCCGACGGCATTCCGGCCAACGTCATCGGTTTCGATCCGGAGAACACGTTACACGTGATCACGATCGACCGCGGCATGAAAGACCATGTGCAGTCCGATGACGGCGTGATGACCGCCGACGGCGTGGTCGGTCGCGTCATCGAGGTCGACCCACTCTCGTCGAAGGTGCTGTTGATCAACGATCCGACCAGCCGCCTCACCGCGCAAGTGCAGCACGGCCGCTGGTGGGCGATCGCGGTCGGCACGCTCACGCGCGTCAAGTTGCGCTTCGTCTCGCAGGACGCGAAACTGCGCGTCGGCGACCGGGTCGTTACCGGCGAGGGGCGTTCGTTTCACGCGGGCGTACCGATCGGAAGCATCGTCGCGCTCGAACCGATGAACGCCGGCGCGCTCGATCAATCCGCCATCGTCGCACCGGCGGCCAATCTGGCCGGACTCACGCGGGTGCTCGTTGTTCCGAAGTAATTACCGCTCGATCGAGATCGTCGCCGGGCCGTCGTTCTGGCGCGGTGCGGGCTGCGTTGCCCTCGGCTTGTTCGTGCAAACGGTCTTCGCGCCGCTGCTCGTCGTACGCGGCGGTATCCCGTCGTTCGTCACGATTGCCGTCGTGCTCTACGCATTGCGCCTGGGCGCGCGACGCGGCGCGGTGCTGGGTCTCGTCGCCGGCGTACTCACCGATGCCGTCGCCGGCACGGGCGGCGCGTGGACGCTCGCGTATACGCTCCTCGCGCTCTTGTGCGGCGGCGTCGCGCGCGGCTTCTTCGCCGACGGCGTCGTGTTGCCGAGCCTGTTCGTCGGCATCGCGGTCGTGATTCGCAGCGCGTTGTTCTGGGTCATCATGTCGGCCGAAGGCTATCCGCGCGGGTACGGCACGGTGCACCTGCATGCTGCGCTCGAATCCGGCGCGTTGACCGCGATCTACGCGTTCGTCTACCTCGTGTTCCGGGCGCGTTTCGGCGGCGAGCGGACCCACATCGAACGCTTCGCGTGAAGCCCTACCGCGCTCGCTCGACGGCGCGCTTAGTCGTGTTCGTCGTCGTGCTGAGCGTTGCGCTCATCGCCATCGTCGCGCGTTTGGCGCAAGTCCAACTCGTGCAAGGCGAGACGTTTGCCTCGGCCGCACGGGCGAACCAGATCCAGCTGATCCCGATCTCGGCACCGCGCGGTTTGATCGTCGATCGTCACGGCGTCGTGATGGTGCGCAGCCGGCCGTCGTTCGTGTGCGCGTTGATCCCCTCGGAAGTCGCGCACATCGACGAGACGCTGCACCAGCTCGCCAGCGTACTGCATATCGACGAAGCGAAACTGCGGCGGCGCCTCTACCACCATCTGGGCGTGAACTACGAAAACTTCGATCAGGTGCAAACCTACGAGCCCAACGGTCCGGTCATTCTGGCGAGCGATCTCACGCCCGCGCAAACCGCCCAATTGGCGGAGAGCGAATCTTCGATCCCCGGCGTCGACCTCGAAGAGCAACCGGTGCGCAACTATCCGCTGGGCACGACCGGCGCGCAAGTCTTCGGCTATGTGGGCGCGATTACGGAAGATGAGTACCGCGCGCGCAAGAACGAGGGCTACTCGCCCAACGACGTCGTCGGAAAAGACGGCCTCGAGCAGACCTACGACACGTGGCTGCGCGGACGCCTCGGCGGCCAGCAGATCGAAGTGAATTCCGCCGGCGTTCTCGTGCGCCGGCTCAAACCGGTCGACCCGATTCCCGGCAACACGCTGGTCACGACGATCGACGCGCGCCTGCAGCGGATCGTCGACAAGAACCTGCGCGCCGAACTCGCGCTGCGCAGCAAACTGGTCGGACACCGCCTGGCCGGTGCGGTCATCGTCATCGAGCCGCAGACCGGCGGCGTGCTCGCGCTGGCATCGTACCCGACCTACAATCCGAACGACTTCGCGACGCCGATCAGCGCGCGCACATTCGGCCGCTACGTCAACGACCCGCTGCAGCCGCTCTACAACCGCGCGATCGGCGCGGCGTCGCCGACCGGCTCGACCTTCAAGATGGTCACGGGCTCGGGCGCGCTCTCGAGCGGCGTGATCGGCAAGGACCAGATCCTCTACGACTCGGGCGCGTGGAATTGTCACGGCGTGTTGTTCCGGGACATCGCGTCGGGCGGTCTCGGATATACCGATTTCGTCAAAGCGCTGGCCGCGTCGTCGGACGGCTACTTCTATCAGCTCGGCTACCGGCTCGGACACGAACGCCTGCGCTATTACGCGCTGCAATACGGCTTGGGCGCGCGCCTCGGGATCGATCTGCCCGGCGAGTATCCGGGGAATTGGCCGACCGAGGAGTGGACGCAGCGGACGTTCGGCAAGGGCTACCACCTCGAGCCGAGCGACGTCTGCCAGCTGGCGATCGGGCAGGGTGCCATGCAAGCGACGCCGCTGCAGATCGCCAACACGCTTGCGACGGTGCTCAACGGCGGCACGCTCTACCGGCCGCACGTCGTCGCGGCGGTCCGCAGCCCGCGCGGCAAGGTGCTCAAGACGTTCGACCACGAGATCATCCGCCACGTCAACGTGACGCCCGAGGCGCTGCGCGAGGTCAAGGCCGGGATGGACGAGGTCACGACCTCGATCGGTACGGGCTACGGCCTGGCGGTCCCCGGCGTGCCGGTGGGCGGCAAGAGCGGCACCGCCGAGACCGGCGTCGGCGGCAGCGGCCAGAACACGACCTGGTTTGTGATGTACGCCCCCGCGCCGCACCCGAAGCTGGCCTTGGCCGTCTACATGGAAAAGACCGGCGGCTACGGCGCGAGCGTCGCCGGCATCGTCGCCCAGCACATCGTCGCCGACTACTTCAACGTGAAGATTGCTCCCATCGGCCAATAGGGGCACGAACGCGGGCCTTTCTCGGCTTTTTGGCGAATGTTTGGAGCCGTCATGGCCACGCTCTCGCACGAATCCGACTATCTTGGTAGCGCCGTCTCGCGCCTTGGCAGCGAGGCGGCGTTCACCGTGTTCGGTCGCGCGCGCCAGCTCCAGGCGTTGGGGCGCGACATCATTCATTTTGAAATCGGCGAGCCCGACTTCGACACGCCCGCGCACATTAAGACCGCCGGTAAGGCGGCTATAGACGCGAACTTCACCCACTACGCGCCCAATCCCGGACTGATGGAATTCCGCGAACAGATCGCCGAATACGCGACGCGTTTTCGCGGCCTTCGCATTCCGTTTTCGGCCGAGAATGTCGTCGTCGCACCGGGCGCCAAGCCGATCATCTGGAACCTGCTAACCGCGCTGCTCGATCCGGGCGACGAAATGGTCTATGCCGAGCCGGCCTATCCGACGTACGCTGCCGCGGCCGAGTATCTTCGCGCCGTTCCGGTACCGGTTCCGTTGCGCGAGTCGCGCAAGTTCAGCATCGATCTTGACGAGCTGGCCGCGAAAGTCACGCCGCGCACGAAGGTCCTGATCATCAACAGCCCGAGCAATCCGACCGGCGGCGTACTCACGCGCGACGACCTCGCCGCAATTGCCGATCTCGCCGAAAAATTTCCGCGCTTCGTCGTCATGACCGACGAGATCTACAGCCGTAACATCTACGGTGAACGCTTCGAGTCGTTCGCTCAGTTCGAACACTTGCGCGATCGTACGATCGTCGTCGATGGATTTTCGAAAGCCTATGCGATGACGGGCTGGCGCCTGGGCTACTGTCTCGCCCCGCCGGCGATCGCCCGAGCTGCAACGCTGCTGGCCAACAACACCTACGCTTGCGTGTCGACGTTCATTCAGAAAGCCGGCATGGCTGCGCTGAGCGGTCCGGACGCACCGGTCGTCGAGATGAACGAACTCTTTCGCAAACGGCGCGACGTTATCGTGGCGGGATTGAACGAGCTGCCGAACGTGAGCTGCCTCGTTCCCGACGGCGCGTTCTATGCGTTTCCGAATATCTCCAAAATCACGACCGACGATCAACGTCTCGGCAGCTACCTGCTCGAAGAAGCCGGCGTCGGACTCCTCGGCGGCTCGTGCTTCGGCCAAGCGGGTACCGGCTATTTGCGCATCTCGTACGCCTCGACGATCGAAACCCTCGAAGAAGCGCTGCGCCGCATGCGCATCGCCCTCCCCAAATACCGCGACTAGAACCCTCAGCGGGACGAACCCGCGCCCATGGCTTGTTTTGCGCTGTCGGCGGTTTTGCGGGCGATGGGGCGGACCGCGTCTGCGCCTTGGCGCAGTAGCTCCCCCACCGTTTCCGGATCGGCGGCGAGTTCGGCGTAGCGTTCGCGTAGCGGGCGTAGCGTCTCGACGAGAATCTCGACGAGCTCTTTCTTTACGTCGCCATATCCGCGCGCGCCGGCGAAATGCGCCTCGGCCGCTTCGATTCCCTCACCCGTCGCCGCCGCGTAGATCGCGAGCAAGTTCGTAATTCCCGGTCGCGCGGGATCGGCGCGCACCTCGCGGCCGCTATCGGTCTGCGCCGACATCACGGCTTTCTTGATCCGATCGGGCGAGTCGAGCACGCCGATGGCATGGTAGGAGCCGGGCGCACTCTTCGACATTTTTTTCGTCGGATCGTCGAGACCCATGATCCGCGCACCGGCTTTCGGAATCACCGGCTCCGGTAAAACGAAAACGTCGCCGTAGGTCGCGTTGAAGCGCTGCGCCAGATCGCGCGTGAGTTCGACGTGTTGCTTTTGATCGTCGCCGACCGGCACATGCGTCGTGCGGTAGAGCAGGATGTCGGCCGCCATCAGGACCGGATAGGTGAAAAGCCCGACGCGCGCTTCCCCGCGCTGCGCCTCGGATTTTTCCTTGAACTGCGTCATGCGCTGCAGTTGGCCCATCGATGCGGCGCACGAAAGATACCAGGTGAGTTCGCCGTGCTCGCGCACGTGGCTTTGCACGAATAGCCGTGATTTCGCCTGGTCGATCCCCGCCGCGAGCAGCACCATCGCGAACTCGATGGTCTGCCGGCGCAGAACGCTTGGATCTTGCGGAATGGTAAGCGCGTGCATGTTGACGAGGCAGAAGATGTTCTCGGCGTCATCCTGTCCCGACACCCACTGTTTGATCGCACCGAAGTAGTTGCCGATGTGGATCGCGCCGGTGGGCTGAATGCCGGAGAAGACGACTGAGCGGGCCATGGTCAGTCTGATTCGATGTAAAACGCGATGCGCATCCCGGCAAACGCTGCGCCGTGCTCGATGCGTTCGCGCACGAACGCGCGGGCGCGATCGATCGCAACCGGCAACGCATCGCCGAACGCACACCGGACCGCGATCGCGCTTGCGAGCAACGAACCGGTGCCGCGCAGATCCAGCGGAATGCGCGCGGCGCGCAGTTCGCGCACGTCGCGGCCGTCGCTGAAGAGATCGCATGCATCGCCGTCGAGATGACCGCCCTTGAGCAACACCGCCGTGGAACCGAGCGCGAGCAGCGCCGGCAGCGCCGCGTGCATGGCGGTGAGGTCGCCGATCGGCGTGCCGGTCAAGAGCGCAGCCTCGGCGAGATTCGGGGTGAGCAGCGTAGCGCGTGCGAACAGGCCGGCGCGCATCGCCGCCACCGTGGCGTCGTCGGCGAGACGGTCACCGCCGCTGGCGGCAATGACCGGATCGCAAATCACGGGCACGCCGGGGTAGCGTCCCAGGCCGGCGGCGACTGCGCCGACCGAAGCGGCGTCGAGCAGCGCACCGACGCAGAACGCACCGACCGGCGTCGCGCCGAGGGATGCGAACTGGGCCGCGATCGCCGTCGCATCGACCGGCGCACGCGCGAGCACGCGGCCCGCATCCTGCGCACTCACGCCGGCCACGATCGCCACCGGCTGCGCGCCGAGGCTGCGGATCGCCGTCAGGTCGAGCAGCAGGCCGGCGGTCGCATAGGGGTGGGTGGTGCCGATTGCGGCCACAACCGGCGTCATCGGCTCGCCCAGGCCGCGACGAACGCGCGCGCCGTTGCTTCGGGATCGGCGGCCGCGGCCAAGGCCGAGATCACGGCCGCCATCGTCGCGCCGGTCTCGCGGACCCGCGCCACCGATGCGAGCGTGATGCCGCCGATCGCGGCGACCGGGAGCGGGGTGGCTGCGACGACGACGCGCACGCCGTTCACGCCGATCGGGCCGCCGGCGTCGCCTTTCGACGTCGTCGCGAAGATCGGTCCGGCGCCGAGATAGTCGATGAGTCCTACCGGCACCGCCTGCGCTTCGGCCGGGGTCCCGCACGAGAGGCCGATTGCGCGCGGACCCAGGCGCGCGCGCAATGCCCGCAAGTCGTGGCCGGCGAGGTCCTCTTGGCCGAGGTGGACGCCGTCGGCCTCAAGGGCGAGGTCCACGTCGTCGTTGACGATCGCAATCCCGCCGGCCGCACGGATGCGCGCGACGACGGTCCGCAACAGCTCCGGCGCGATCCCGCCCTTGGCCCGGATCTGGATCAGGCGGATGCCGCCGCGCAAGAGCGCGTCGAGGTACGCCGCGGGCGCGGCCTGAGCCGCCGGATCGATCAAGGCGTAGACACCGTGGAATCGCGCCGGGTCCATCGTCATGCGGGCGCGGTGACGTTCGCGACGTCGAGCGCGAAGGGTGCGTCGCTTCCGTCACGCAGATTCGGCGCGACGGTCAGCGTGAAACGGCGCGCGCGATCGTCCAGCCGCGGCGAGGCGAACGACAGCACGCCGGTCACCTCTTCGTCGGCCGCGAGGTGCACGCCGAGGAACAACTGCCGGTCCGTGTCCCTCCACGACGCCGTGTTGACGATCGGACGATAGATGTGGCCGGCATCGTCGCGCAGCACGCTGCGCCCGTACGGCAGCAGCGTGAGAAATCCGTTGCCCACATTGGCAAAGGTTACCACGCACGCGATCGCGTGCTGGTAGAACGAGACCTTCTTCACGGTGATGCGCAGGCCGGCGGCGCTCGCGGTCGCCGACGTTGCGACCGCGCGCCACGGACGGCCGAGATCTTTGATGCGCGCGCGCGCATCCGAACCAATCACGCCGTATGGTACGGTCACCGTCGTCGTCGCTGCGGCATCGCGTGCGGGATCGTGGAGCCGAATCGATTCGCGGGCGAAATACAAACGAAATTTGGCGTTCCCACGCGTACCGACCAGCGTGTACGACGCGATCGCGAAGCCGTCGGCGGTAAACGCGCTGGCAAAGTTTTCGGCGCTGCGAAAGTAGGCCCGGGCCGGCGCATCGAGCAGTGCATACGCAGCGGCATAGCGCTGCGCAGCGAGCGCATCCACATAGCGGCGCACGAGCGCCGTTTGCGTGCCCGCGGGCACGGGGTCGAGCCGCGGCGGCGGTGCGGCGGCGAGCAGCACCACGGCCGCAACCGCGGCGGCGATGCTGCGCCGGATCACGTCGAGTCGCCCAGCAACAGGTCGACCAGGCGCATCAGCTCGTCTTCATCGGAAAAGCGAATCTCGATCGAGCCGCCGCGTTCGCGCCGGACGAGGGCGATGTGCGTCGCAAGACGGTACCGCAGACGATCGACGACGGCCGCCGTTTCGGCGTCGAGCGGTTTGACGGCAGCCGGCGCTTTGACGACCGGTTCGCGTGCCAGCGCCTCGAGCGCGCGCACGCTCAGGCCCTCATCGGCGGCCCGGCGCGCAACGGCCTCGCGACGCGCTTCGGGGATTGCAAGCAGCGTGCGCGCGGCGCCGGCGCTCAGGCGTCCGGCGCGCACGAGCGCTTTGATCGTGTCCGATAAACCCAGTAACCGTAAGGCATTCGCGATCGCGGGGCGGCTGCGTCCGACGCGTTGCGCGACGGCTTCTTGCGTGAAGTCGTAAGCCTCCATCAAATGCGCGAAGCCCATCGCTTCTTCCAGCGGATCGAGATTCTCGCGCTGCAGATTTTCGATGATCGCGACTTCGAGCGATTCGCGATCGTCGGCATTGCGCACCAGCGCGGGAATCGTCGTGAGACTTGCGGCGACCGCGGCACGCCAACGCCGTTCACCGGCGATCAGTTCGTAGCGGTCGCCGTCGAGCCGGCGCACGATGATCGGCACGAGCACGCCGAGTTCCACGATCGACGCCTGCAATTCCACCAGCGCGGCGGCATCGAACGTCGTGCGCGGTTGATGCGGGTTCGGCGAGATCGAACCGACGGGAGCATTGATGAGACCGCGCACCGGCGGCGACGATGTCATCGCATCGGACGAGCCGAGCAACGCGCCGAGCCCCCGGCCGAGTCCCCGCTTGGGCGCGCTCAAGACGTTGCTTCCACGGAGCCGATGCCGTTCAACGTTTCACGCGCGAGTGCGATATAGGCTTGCGCACCGCGGCTTTTCGGATCGAACAGCACCGCCGGCTTACCGTATGACGGCGCTTCGGACAAGCGGATATTCCGTGGAATTTGCGTGTGAAACACGCGTTCCGGGAAGAAGCGGTGGACTTCGTCGAGCACTTCGACCGCGAGCCGCGTGCGACCGTCGAACATCGTGATCAGCACGCCGAGAATGGCGAGGTCGGGATTGAGGCTCTCGCGCGCCCGATCGACGATCGTCGTGAGCTGTGAGAGCCCCTCGAGCGCGTAATATTCGGCTTGAACCGGGATGATGATCTCCTGCGCTGCGGCCAGCGCGTTGACGGTGAGCAGTCCGAGGGACGGCGGGCAATCGATCAAGATGATATCGTACGTACCGCCGGTCGCAGTCAACGCGTCCTTGAGACGCTGCTCGCGCCGCTCGATCGTGACGAGCTCGATCTCGGCGCCGGCGAGCGCGAGGGTCGCCGGAAGTATCCACAGGTTTTCCACATCGGTGGGTTGGACGACATCGGCGACCGCCGCACCATCGAGCAAGACGGAATACGAGTCGCTATCGAGGGTACGTTTATCAACGCCGACACCTGTCGTGGTATTCCCCTGCGGGTCGATATCGACGAGCAGGACGCGGCGCCCCATGAGCGCGAGCGAGGCTCCCAGGTTGACCGCGGTCGTGCTCTTGCCGACGCCGCCTTTTTGGTTGACGACCGCAATGATGCGCGGCGTCCCCTGCTCGTTACTTGCCAATGGTGAAGCGCTCGTCGATGAAGCGCGTGGCGCGCTCGACTAACAGGTGCCGCTCGTTCCGAGTTGGATCATCGACGACCTCTTCGAATAGCGCGGCCAATGTCGCGCCGACGCGCTGGTCGCCGCGGAACTCGGCCGGGGCCGCACCACGCTCGATCAGAATCGCAATCACGTCGTCGCCGGAGATCGCTAGGTCGCGAACCGTCAGGGGCGGCTTTTCCTCGAGAACCTGCGCGACGCGCGCTTCAAAGAGCTCATTTTCTTGCGAGCGTTTGGGCAAGCCGCTGCCGATAATATCCGCGTGGCGTAAGGCAAAAAGCCGTTCCAGATGCGCCGGCCCGATGCGATTGATGAAGCGTCGAATCGCCTTCGGCGCCAACTCCGGATCCGCGCCGTACATGTGCGAGCGCACGAGGTGCTCGACCGTCGCAATCGTGTCGTTGGGGAAGCGCCAACGAGCCAGCATCGCAGCCGCCATGTCGGCGCCGACGTGCTCGTGACGGTAGAAGTGCGGCCCGTCTTTGGTGCGCGGTTTGCCGACATCGTGCAGCAGCGCGGCCAGCCGTAAGGTGACATCGCCCGCGGGCGTCGCGTCGGCCGTCTCGAGGTTGTGGCGGTAGACATCGTAGGCGTGCCACTCGTTCTGATCGACGCCCAGTCCCTCGGCGATCTCGGGCCACAATTCCACGAGCACGCCGGTCGTGCGCAGGATCTCGATGCCGATCGAGGGCCGTCCGGCCGTGCCGAACAGCTTCATGAGTTCATCGCAGACGCGCTCCGGCGAAACGGTGCGCACGAGGCCCGCCGACGCGGTCATCCCACTGCGGGCACCGTCGCTAAGCTCGAAGCCGAAGCGCGCCGCGAACTGGGCGGCCCGCAGCAGACGCAGCGGGTCCTCGACGAACGTTTGCGGCGAGACGGTATCGATGCGCCTTGCCTCGATATCGTGCACACCGCCGAACGGGTCGACGATCGCGTCGTCACCGATTCGGCGCGCGATCATATTCATTCGGAAGTCGCGCCGGCCGAGATCCTCCTCGAGCGTGATCTCAGGTCCGCTTTCGACGGCAAAATCCCGATGACCGATTCCGGTCGAGCGTTCGCGGCGCGGCAAGGCCAGGTCCGCTTCGCCCTCGGGTGCCGACAGCTTCACGACCGCAAATGACGCCCCAACCACGTTTACTTGGCCGATTCCCCGCAATCGTTCGACCAAGGCGTCGAGCGTAAGGCCCGTGACGACGTAATCGAAGTCCTTCGGTGGGGGAACGGCCGGGTCGAGCCGCGCGCGGAACTCATCGCGCACTCGGCCGCCCACAGCGTATAGCGCGTTCGCGGGCAGCGCCTCCGCGAGGCGTTGATCGAGCGGGTGACCGGTCACGAGCGTCATTCTACCGCAAGACGGCGACACGGCGCTAAAATGTTCCACGTGTAACTTTGTATAGCAAAGGTTCCACGATAAACAATTGCGCTATAGGCAGAGCGGCCGCTTTTCCGGCACACCATTACGGCGTGGGAAGCGCTGCTCCGTGGGACGGCGCTTTTCCAGGATCAGCACGCGCCGGTCGCCCTCGAGTACGCGCTCTTCGGTGAGCTCTCCGCCAAGCATCGGAGCGGCGTCTTCCAGGGCCTGGCGCTCGCGGGATTCCATGACGGCGCGTTGGAGCAATGCCCGCCCGCCGATGCGCAGAAATGGCACGGTCAGTTCCGCTACCGTCGGGGCCGTCGACACCGCGCGCGCCGTCGCAAAGGCAAATTGCTCCCGGAAGCGCACGTCCCGCCCCGCGACTTCGGCGCGTTCCGCCGCGACCTCACCAATGATGCCGCATGCCTTCAAGGCCCGATCGAGGAACGCGGCCTTTTTCGCCGTCGGCTCGACGAGCAGGACGCGGGTCCCGGTGGCCAGCGCGAGCGGAATTCCCGGCAGACCACCGCCCGAACCCACGTCCACGAGGCTTTCACAGACGTCGCCGGCGAGCGTCAGCGCATCGAGCAAGTGAGGAAGCAGAGCCGCGGCGTCCTTCGCACCCGTCAGGTTTACCTTGCGGCTGGCTTCCAGAAGAAGTGCCCCGTACGTGGCGAGCCGTTCCGCAAGTTCGCCGGCGACGCCGGCCGCGCACAGCGCTGCCACGAGCTCGTCGTATTCGCCCGGCATCCTACCCTGCAGCGACCGGTGTTCGCGTCGCCGTCCGCCGGTGCAACACCACGCTCAAGACGGCGAGGTCCGCCGGCGTAATCCCCGGGACGCGCCCCGCTGCGCCGAGCGTCCGCGGACGGATCCGGGAAAGCTTGTCCCGTGCCTCGAGCGAGAGCGCGGCGACCGCGCGATAGTCGAAGTCGTCCGGCACGAGGCTGGACTCGTCGGCAGCAGCACGCGCGATCGCCGCTTCCTGCCGTCCGACGTAGCCGGCCATCTTGATCTCGGTTTCCAGCCGAAGGCCGATCGCCGCCGGGACGTCGCCGAGCGTGCCGGCCACATGCTCGAAACGCACGTCCGGGCGCCGCAACACATCGGCGACCGTGGATCCGGGCGGCATCACCGCATCACCGATCGTCCGGCCGCCGATCTTCGTGCGCCCGGCGGCGCCGCGCGCGGCAGCGATCGCTGCCTGCTCGCCGAGATAGGACGCCCAGCGTTCGTCGTCGATGAGACCGATCTCCCGCCCGATCGGGGTAAGACGCTGATCCGCGTTGTCATGGCGCAGAATCACGCGGTGCTCCGCGCGCGACGTCATCATCCGATAGGGCTCGTCCACACCGCGCGTGACCAGATCGTCGATCAAGGTGCCGATGTACGACGTCTCGCGACCAAGCCGCAGCGGTGCGCTGCCGGCGGCGCGACGCGCGGCGTTCATGCCGGCGATCATTCCCTGGGCTGCAGCTTCTTCATAGCCCGACGTTCCGTTCAGTTGTCCGCAATGAAAGAGTCCGGCAACGCGGCGCGTTTCGAGACTCGGATCGAGCTCGGTCGGCTGGACGAAGTCATACTCGACGGCATAGCCCGCGCGCAGCATCCGCACGTTCGCGAGACCGGGCAGCGTCTGCAGCATTGCGAGCTGCACCTCAGCCGGCAGCGAGGTCGAGAAGCCGCCGACGTAGAGCGTCGGCTCATCCCAGCCCTCGGGCTCGATGAAGACCTGGTGGGTGGGGTTGTGCGCGAACTTGATGACTTTGTCTTCGATGGACGGGCAATACCGCGGCCCGATCCCGCGGATGAGGTCCAGCCCGTAGAGCGGCGAGCGGTGCAAGTTCTCCCGGACTATACGGTGTGTATCGTCGTTGGTAAGAACGACCCAGCACGAAAGCTGCGGCCCGGCGAATCCACGCGGCGCGCCGAACGAAAACGCCAACGGAACGGCACTCGCGCGCTGCTCGTTCATCGCGCTCACGTCGACCGAGGTGCGGTCGATGCGCGGCGGCGTTCCGGTTTTCAAGCGCCCAAGCGGAAAGCCCAGCCGCGCCAACGTTGCCGATAGCCCGAGCGCCGGCGCCTCGCCGAACCGTCCCTCGGAACGCACCTCATCGCCGCGGAACGTCTTCCCGCCAAGAAACGTCCCGGTCGCCAACACCACGTTCGGCGCGCGCAGCGTGCGGCCGTCGCCGAGCACGACACCCGCAACGGCGCTCCCGGCGAGCACCAGATCCTCCGCCATCCCGGTAACGACGGTCACGTTCGGCGTACGCGCAAGCACGTCGCGCGCCGCGCGCACGTAGCCCGGCTTGTCGGCGAGCACGCGCAGCGCACGCACCGACGGCCCCTTCGACTCGTTGAGGAAGCGGGCGTGCAGCGATGTGGCGTCGGCGACGCGTGCCATCTCGCCGCCCAGGGCGTCGATCTCGCGCACCAGTTGGCCTTTGGCACTACCGCCGATCGACGGGTTGCAAGCGAGCGTGCAGATGCGCTCCGGATCGCCGGTAACCAACAGCGTTTCCGCTCCCAGCCGCGCAGCGGCCAGGGCAGCTTCGAATCCCGCGTGACCGCCGCCGACGACGATCACGGCAGCATCGTCGCGCGGTGAACTCATACCAGGGAACATTCGCTAGGATTGCAACGTCCACTGCGTAATCGCGCCATATGGAGCGAGCCGAGTTCGGCGCTCCGTAACGAGGACACGACGCGATGCTATCTCCGGCCGACAACGCACGCTTGACCCGGGTTGGTCCCGGCACCCCGATGGGGGACCTGTTTCGCCGTTATTGGAACCCGGCGTGCCTCTCCGAAGAAGTCCCGGAGCGCGACGGCGCGCCGCTGCGCGTGCGACTGCTCGGGGAAGATCTGATCGCGTTTCGCGACTCGAACGGCGTCGTCGGGCTCGTCGCCGCATATTGCCCGCACCGTCGCGCACCGATGTTCTTCGGCCGCAACGAAGAGTGCGGACTGCGCTGCGTCTATCACGGCTGGAAGTTCGACCACACCGGTGCCTGCGTCGACATGCCCTCGGAGCCGCCGGATAGTTTGTTCAAAACCAAAGTCACGATCGCCGCCTATCCGACCTGGGAAGGCGGCGGCATGGTCTGGACCTACATGGGTCCGCCGGAATTGCAACCGGCGCTGCCCGATCACGAATTGCTGCGCACGTCGCCCGCGCACCGCCATATTTCGAAGTCGTTCGAAGAGTGCAATTATCTGCAGGCACTCGAAGGCGGCGTCGATCCGACGCACGCTTCGATCATGCACAACATGAACATCGGCGACCGTTCGTTTCTGAACAACTACGACACCCTCGTTGCGAACCTCAATCTCGACCGCACCGACTACGGCTTCACCTACGCCGGCATCCGCTCGCGGTCGACGCACAACTGGGTCCGCGCATACCACTGGATCATGCCGTCGTTTCACATGCGCGCATCGGTCGAGGGCAGTTTCGGCTATCGTGAAAAAGGCGACGAAGTACCGTCGATCGACGGTCACATCTGGATCCCGATCGACGACGGCCGAACCTGGGTCTATAACTTCATGTACTCGCACGATCCGGCGCGACCGCTAGCGCCCGATCAAGCCCATAATGCCGAAACGCGTCTCGGCCGCGGCGACTACCTCAACCGGAACTTCGTCTCAAAACTCAATCGCAGCAACGACTACGGGATCGACCGTCAGCTTCAGAAGACGCATTCGATGACCGGTATTGCCGGCATCAACACGCAAGACTTCGCGCTGCAAGAAGGCATGGGCGCAATCGTCGATCGCACGAAAGAACATCTCGGCACGACCGATCGCGCAATCATCACCCTGCGCCAAATGTTGCTCGAATCGCTCGATGCGCTCGAACGCGGCGAAACGCTGCGCGCCATCGATCCGGCAACCTATCGTAACGTGCGCTCCGTCGATCGCATGATCGAAAAAGACCAGGAGTGGCGCGCCGCCACAAAAGACGATTTCGTTGCCAAATTCTGAGGCGCCGCTCCTCGCGGTCGCGATCGGCGACCCCTCGGGCGTCGGTACGGAAATAGCCGTCAAAGCCCTGGCCACGGGCGAGCCCCAACGCCGCAGCCGCGTCATGCTCATCGGCAACCACGACGGCATCGTCCACACCGCCCGCACATCGGGCCTCGACGTCCACTTCGCGCGCGTAGCCGGCCCCGCCGAAGCCCGCGCCGTAAACGCCGCCACGATCCCGGTTTTTGACGACGGCAGCGTAACGATGCGCGACTACACGATCGGCCAACCCAGCGCCGCCGGCGGCCGTGCAACGGCCGGCTGGATCGACCGCGCCGTGAACTGGGCCGAAGCCGGCAGTATCGACGGCTTCATCATCGCCCCCGTCGACAACAGCTCGTTCAAGCTAGCGGGCTACGCAAAATCTCCACCGTCGATGCATCCGCCCAACACGTTCCTCCTACGCATGTCCGGCAAGCTACGCTTTATCCCCATCGGCGAACACGTGATGATGCGCGACATCCCCGCGATGGTCACGACGGCGAACGTCCTGCACGTGATCTTCCTGATCGGCGCAACGCTGCAACGTTGGGGCGTCGCCGCGCCGCGCATCGCCGTCGCCGGACTGAACCCGCACGCCGCCGGCGCCGAAGATGCCGACGAGATCGCGCCGGCCGTCGCCGAGGCACGCGCGCGCGGACTCGACGTGACGGGTCCGCTCTCGCCGGACACCGTGTTCCGGCGCGCCCTGCACGGCGAATTCGACGTCGTGGTCGCGATGTATCACGACCAAGGACAAATCGCAATCAAGACGACCGGCCTCGAAGAAGCGTGCGCGATCTTCATCGGTTTGCCGTACGTGCGCGTCGGCACGCCGCACGGCTCAGCCTTCGACATCGCGGGTCAAGACAAAGCACAGCACGGCACGATGCTTACCGCACTCAACGCCGCAGCCTCGCTCGCGAGCGGCGGCGGACTCTAAGCCCGCCCGGCCGCCCCCCATGGCCGATCCCGCACTCCGCCTCGCAGCCAACGCGCCAGGCCAATTCTACGTCGATCGCACGTGCATCGATTGCGATGCCTGCCGCCAACTCGCACCGCAAACATTCGCCGACGCCGCCGGCCGCTCGTCCGTGCGAATACAACCCGCAACCCCCCACGCCGCCGCAGCAGCGTTGCGCGCGCTGGTCGCATGCCCGGTCGGCGCAATCGGCGACAGCGCGCACCGCCCGCTACACGACGCCATCGCATCGTTTCCGCTCCAAATCGACGGCCCGGTCTCATATCTCGGCTTCAACGCGCGCGCATCCTACGGCGCCAACAGCTACCTGCTCGAACGCGCGGGCGGCAACTGGATGATCGACGCCCCGCGCTGGAACGCAGCCCTCGCAAGCGCCATCGAAGCGCGCGGCGGACTCCAAACGATCTTCCTGACCCACCGCGACGACGTCGCCGACGCCGCCCGCTACGCCGCCCATTTCAAAGCCCGCCGCATCATCCACGAATTCGAACGTAGCGCCATGCCCGACGCCGAGATCATCATCAAAGGCGAAGACCCCGTCAGCTTCGATGAGTGCACCGTCATCCCAACCCCCGGCCACACCCGCGGCCACTGCGTCCTCCACGCCGCCCCCTACCTCTTCAGCGGCGACCACCTAAGCGGAACCCCCCGGGGCAACGCCCTAACCGCCCACCCCAACGTCTGCTGGTACGACTGGCCCACCCAACTCGAATCGATAGCCAAACTAAAAAATATCCCCTTCACCTGGCTACTCCCAGGCCACGGCCCCCGAATCCACCTCCCCCAACCAAAGATGTCCGCCGCCCTAACCACCCTACTAACCCAACCCGAACGCTGAAGGAAGGGCCCAACAGATGGGTGGCGCGGCGGCCTGCGTCGCGCGTCTAAGGGCTTGCGAAGGCAGGATGCCGAGAGCAAGCCCGCAGGTAGCGAGAGCGCGCACAGGAAGTGCGCGCCGAGCGTGCCCTGCACGACGCAGGCCGCCGCGCCACCCAGGCCACCACCCCCCGCCAGCAGTGACCCCGAACACCGTCTTAGGCCAACCCCACCTCATCCAAAGGAAAGCCTAACTAAAAAATTAAACATGCCTAACTATGCCCCACCCGACGAGATTCTTCCAATGATCGTCTGCATCTGCAACGAGCTCCGCGACCGCCAAATCTGTGCCCAGCGCGACCGCGGCACATGCACGGTCCGCGAACTTTTCGCCTCACTCGATTGCGAACCGCGCTGCGCGACCTGCGTCCCCGACATCGAAGACCTGCTGACAATGAAGAGCTACGCGTCCTCGTCGAGTTCGCCGGCCGCCGATTGCAGATAATTCGGTTCGCCCATTTTTTGGGCCAAACCGAGCTGCGTTTCGAGATAGTCGATATGCTCTTCGGATTCGACCAAAATCTTTGTCGCGATCTCACGGCTGACAAAGTCTTTTTCGCGTTCGAACAATTCGATCGCTCCGGCCGCATCGTTCCGCGCGCTCATCTCGAGCGTCAAGTCGGCGCCGAGCGCTTCGAGCACGTTCTCACCGATGCGCAGTTTCCCGAGATCCTGGAAGTTCGGCAACCCGTCGAGCATCAAGATGCGTTCGGTCAGCTTGTCGGCATGACGCATCTCGCCGACCGACTCTTGATAGATTTTTTCGCCGAGCGCCTTGAACCCCCAATGGCTCAGCATGCGCGCGTGCAAGAAGTATTGGTTGATCGCGGTCAACTCGTTGAAGAGCATCTTGTTGAGCGCAGCGATGATGGCTGGCGGTGCTTGCATTTTGGTCCTCCGATCCCGCCGCCGTCCTTCGCGCTGCGGGCCGCGTAATGCCTTGCCTCCGCCGCATCTTTGCGGTGACGCTCGCCTGCCTCGTCGCGGTGTTGATTCACGCGACCGCCGCGTCCGCCGACGTGGACGACGCGCCCGCGCCGGGCATCAACCCGGCGACCGTCGGCATGCAGCCGCTGGTCGCGCCGATTCCAGCGGTGACACCGGCACCGGGCGAATCCCGCTTGCGCCGCCGCGAAGACGGTTCGTTCGACGCGATCCCCGACGCGCGCGGAATCCAAAAGACATTCCACCTCGTCGAGCGCGCCGCGCCGTGGACGCTCAAGCCCGGCTTGACGGTGCTCGCGAGCACCTACAACGGCGTCGTTCCCGGACCCGTACTCGTCCTCGATCAAGGCGATCGGGTCGTCATCGACTATACGAACGCATCCAGCGTCCCCGATTCCATTCACCTGCACGGCATTCACGAGATCCCGTTGTCGATGGACGGCGTGCCCGGGATCTCGCAAGCGCTCGTTCCGCAAAACGGCAGCTACCAATATCGCTTCACCGCCGATACGCCCGGCACGTTCATGTATCACACGCACGGCAACGAAGCCCTATTGGATTCCGGGTTGTACGGCGCGATCGTCGTGCGCCCGCGTCACCCGCGGCCCGAAGAGCAACACCTCGCGCACGACTTCGTCGAAATGCTCACCGGCTGGCACATCCAGAGTGCGGCGGAAAATCATTGGACGATCAACGGCAAAGAATATCCCGCCACGCAGCCGATGAACGTGAAGCACGGCGAGCGTTTTCGCATCCGCTGGATCAGCTTGACCTCCGAAGACACGCACACGATGCACACGCACGGACACTACCAGCAGCTGATCGCGCGCGATGCGCAACCGGTTGAAACGCACGATGTTCAAGACACCGTAGCGCTGTCGCCCGGACAGCGCGTCGACGTCGTCGTCACCGCGAATCAGCAACCGGGAACGTGGCTCGTGCACTGTCACGTGATGGATCATACCGAAGACGCGATGGGCATGCCGGCGGGTTTGATCACCGCCATCCAATACGCCGGCGCACCGAATCGCCTCACCTCGATGGGCCCGGCGATGGCCGCGGACATGACGATGCCCACGCAGCGGAAGCCGCTGGATTTCATTACCACCGTGTTCCTCGGGCTCATCGCCGGCCTCACGATCTTCGTCGGCTTGCCGATCGCCCGCACCTCGAAGCTCTCGCCGTACAAAGTCGGTTTGCTGAACGCGCTGGCGATCGGCATCCTGCTCTATCTCGTGATCGAAATCGCGCAAAACGCAATCATCCCGATCTCGCAAGGCGTGACGGCCTGGCACAGCGGCGCCGGCAGCTTTCCCACCGCTCTGATCGTGGTGTTCGTCATCGGCTTACTGACCGGACTCGTCGGTCTCGGCAGCGCCGCCACGATGCTGACCAAGCGCGCCGCGAAAAAGGCCGAGAACCCGCTCGTGCTGGCGGCGATCATCGCGATCGGCATCGGTGCGCACAACTTCGGCGAGGGCCTCGCCATCGGTGCTTCGGCGGCATCGGGCGCGACGGCGATCGCGATCGGTTTGATCGTCGGGTTCGGGTTGCACAACGCGACCGAAGGGTTCGGTGTCGCGGCGCCGCTGATCGGCAAGTACGTGCCGAGCTGGACGCAGATCGGCATCGCCGGCCTGATCGCCGGCGGACCCACCTTCCTCGGCACGGTCGTCGGCTACTCGTTCAACTCACCGGTGCTCTCCGTGCTGTTTCTCGCGATTGCCATCGGTGCGCTGGTGTTCGTCATCGGCGAGCTGTGGTCGGTGCTCAAGCACAGTGGTCTCACCGCCGCGGCGACCACCATGATGACCGTCGGTTTCCTGATCGCGTTCGCGACCGAACTCTACCTCGACGTTCAAGGTGGCTAGCGCCGGGCGACTACTTCCCGATACAGAAACGTGCGAACACGCCGTCGAGGATCGCTTCGGTAGCGACGGCACCCGTGATTTCGCCGAGCGCAGAGATTGCGGCGAGCAATTCGGGTGCGATCAGATCGAGCGCGTCGCCGGCATCGAGCGTCGCGCGAGCGCGCTCTAACGCTTCGCGGGCCCGTGCGACGGCGGCAGCTTGGCGCGCGGATGCGAGGTGCGCGCGGGCAAGATCGATGTGCTCTGATCCCCAGCCGGCGCGCGCGACGGCACGCCGCAGGTTGTCGATCGTTACGGCATCGAGCACGCTGCCCAGCTGCGCGTCCGCTTCGGGCGCCTCGCGCGCGTCGAAACCGGCGCGTCCGAGATCGCTCTTGTTGAACAGCACCACGCGCGGCCGCTCGCGCGTCGCGACGAGCACGGCGTTTGCATCCTCGTCGAGCGATCGCGCGCCGTCGACGACAACCAGCGCGATCGCCGCGCCCTCCAGCGCGCGCCGCGCGCGTTCGATCCCGATGCGCTCGACCGGATCGGCGCTATCGCGTAACCCGGCGGTGTCGAGCACGCGCACCGGCACGCCGTCGATGAAGAAGCGCTCCTCGATCACATCGCGCGTCGTGCCCGCAATCGCCGCGACGATCGCGCGCTCTTCGCCGAGCAGCGCGTTCAAGAGCGATGACTTCCCGGCGTTCGGCGGCCCGACGATCGCAAGCGAGAGGCCCTCGCGCACGAGCCGTCCCACTTCCCAATCATCGGTGAGCGCCGCGAGCCCGGCCTCGCAGGCGGCGACGCGCCGGTCGACGTCCGCGGGTTCGGGCTCGGGAACTTCGTCCGGATAATCGATCGCACCGGCGAGTTCTTCCAGCACCGTCGCGAGCGGCGCGGCGATGGCGTCGATGGCCGTGCGCAGCGCGCCCGTCAGGTTCGCTTGCGCTGCGCGCGCGCCGGCCCGCGACTCCGCGTCGATCACGTCGGCGACCGCTTCGGCGGCGCTGAGGTCGATTTTGCCGTTCAGAAACGCGCGCCGCGTGAACTCGCCGGGGCCCGCCGCGCGCGCGCCGGCGTGCAGCAATGCGCGCAGCGTTTCGCGCGCGACGACCGGACTGCCGTGCACGTGGAGTTCGACGACGTCCTCGCCCGTCACCGTGCGCGGTGCATCCATTGCGAGCGCCAGCCCGCGGTCGAGGACCGCGCCGTCGACGTCGAGGATCTCACCGAACGTTGCGACGCGGTCGGCAAGCGGCGTGCGGCTACGAAACACGCGTGCGGCGATCTTCCGCGCGTCCGGCCCGCTGCAGCGGACGATCGCGATCGCACCGCGCCCCGGCGGGGTCGCGATCGCCGCGATCGTCTCGTGCACTACTTCGGCGAGACGACCAGCCGGCGATCCGGGTCGACGCCCTCGGATTCGGTGCGCACCACCGAGGACTCGGAGAGCGCGAGGTGCACGATCTTGCGCTCGCTCGGGAGCATCGGTTCGAGTTTGATCGCCTTACCTTCGCGAATCACGCGTTCCAATGTCGCCAGCGCCAGCGTTTTCAGCTGATCGGCCTTGCGCGCGCGGTAGCCCTCGGCATCGATCGTGTAGTAGCGCCGGTTATTGCGCACGCCGGCGTTGAGGATGTTGTTGAAGATCAGGTTGAGCGCTTCGAGCGTGTTGCCGTTGCGGCCGATCAGATTGGCCAACCGCGGTCCCCGAATTTCGAAGTACTCGCCCTCGGAGCGCGCGATGTAGACGATCGCGACGTCGTCGATCCCCATCTTCCCCAGCAGCTCTTCCAACAGCGTGCGCGCGGGCTTCGCCGCTTCCGGCTCTTCCGATGCGGCCGTCGTGGAACGCGGCGGTCCGGGGCGGCGGTCGAAGCGGCCGCCGCCGCCGGATCGCCCGCCGCCACGGCCACGATCGCCGTACTCGCGGCGGCCCGAACCGGAATCGTTGCGTTCGTTGTCCATTCTTCGTCCTTCGCTCGGTGAATTAGCGTTTGCTGCGGCGCGAAGCGCGGCCGCTGGTACTGCCGTTCTTGCCGCCGGTTACGGCCGGCCGGGCCGAACTTTTTCCGTTGCCCGCGGGCACGGCCACAACCGGCTCGGCAACCACTTTCTTCGGGCCGATCAAGCCGTACTTGCGATACATGAAGAACTGCTGCGCCATCGTCAACATGTTGAGCGCGAGCCAGTAGATCAGCAGCGCCGACGCCCAGTGGTAGCGGAAACCGAAGTAGGCGATCATTGCGGGCGAGACGATCGCCATGATCTTCTGCGTTTGGGCCTGCTGCGGATCGCTCGAGGGCGGACTGCCGTAGCGCACGCTGATGTACATCGAGACGATGTAGAGAATGAACAGCGGGAAGTCGAGCGTCGCGAGGCTGGTCGCGAAAAATGTCGGGAAGAACGACGGAAAATGGCCCGAGATCGGCGAGCCGATCCACAGGAAGTGTTCGGTCGAAAACTTGCTGAGCTGCGAGTTGATCGCGTAGAACAATCCGAGCAGGATCGGCAGCTGGATCAACATCGGGAAGCAGCCCGCGAGCGGGTTGACGCCGTGCTCTTTGTAGAGCGCCATCGTCGCCGCTTGCAGTTCTTGGGGTTTGCCCTTGTGCTCGGCTTGGATCGCCTTGAGTAGCGGCTGCACTTTCTGCATCTCCGCCATCGACTTGAACTGCTGTTGGGCGAGCGGGAAGAGCGCCAACCGCACGACCAGCGCCAGCAAGATCATGTCCAGTCCGTACGACGGCACGAACCTGTGAATTTCGTTGAGCAGGCCCAGCATCGCATCGGTGACCGGCTGGAAGAAATTGAAGGCGAACAACGGAGGCCAGGAACCTTTCAGGGGTCGTTGCGGGTGCGCAACGAGAACGCGGCCGAACCGCTACGGGACGGGGTCAAATCCGCCGGGATGCCAGGGCGCGCATCGAACGATGCGCCGGACTGCCAGGAATACCCCGCGGAACGGGCCATGTTTCTCGATTGCGGCGGCCGCATACGCCGAGCACGACGGCACGAAACGGCAGGCCGGCGGCAGGATGGGCGAGAGGATCCGGCTGTAGGCCGCAATGAGTCCGACCAGGAGCCGCTTCATTTCAGCAAGCGCCCGAGTTCCGCGGCGACCGCCGCGAAATCCGCTTCGCCGGCGCCGGGCCGGGCGATCAGCACGACGTCCCGATGGGGCGCCTCGCCGAACGCGGTCCGGTCGAGAATCGCCTTGACCCGGCGCCGGAGGCGATTGCGAACGACCGCGTTGCCGACGCCCTTGGAAACCGTGATCCCGACCCGGGATCCGCCCTGGGCGTCCGCGGTCAGCAGAACGAAAAGGGGCCCAACCTGCCGCTTGCCACGGCGTTGGACCCGCGAAAACGCGCTCCGCCGGCGGAGCGACTGGTAGAGGCGCATCGGGCGACTCGGCCCCGCGCTCTCAGACCGAGAGGCGGTGGCGACCCTTTTTGCGGCGCGCCGCGAGGACCTTACGGCCGTTCTTGGTGCTCATGCGCTCGAGGAAACCGTGAACGCGCTTGCGTCGACGGTTGTGCGGCTGAAAGGTCCGTTTCACGGTACTGATGCTCCAAACGAAATGGGTAAACCGAAAGCACTGTATTGTACCGGGATGGAGCATCGCGCGTCAAGGGAAAGGCGAAGATTGCGAAAGGTTCTTATATTATCCACACCTGTGGACAGAGCTGTGGACAACCCCTTGCAGGACCGCGGCTCGAAGCCTTACTGCGCGGGGGTTCCTGCCGCATAAACGGGCTCCGCCAAAGTTGCGGACAACGCGGAAAAGTGCTCGGTTTATCGAGAGATTAAGCCCGCCGGCAGCCTGTGGATAAGTGGAGAAATCGGGGGACAACAAACCGCAGGAAGGCGCCCTCGCCTTGCCAATCCGGTAGCCTCATCTCTCCGGTCCACGGACGGGCCGGCCGGTATCTTTTTGGCAGGTTTTTTGGATGCACACTTCCCTCGCAGATGCCCAAACCTCGGATCTCTGGGCGGCAGCGCTGGAGCTACTGGAGCCGCGCTATAACAAGCCGGTATTCGAGATGTGGCTCAAGCCGATGCGCCTGGTCGAGCTCACGCCCAACGAGATCGTTCTCGCGGTAAACACGACGTTTGCGCGAGATTGGGTTGAGAACCGGCTCAAGAACGACATCACGAGCGTCCTGCACGACATCCTCGGCGCCGAGATCGCGCTGCGGGTCGTCGTCGATTCGGGGAACGGGACCGAGAGCGTCCCGACCGCGGTCCCGGCCCGGCCGGCGGCGATGGCCGACGACCTGCGCGTGGGGAACCTCAACCCCCGCTACACCTTCGATGACTACGTCGTCGGAAATTCCAACCGGTTTGCCCACGCCGCCTCGCAAGCCGTGGCCGAGGCTCCGGCGATGGCGTACAACCCGCTTTTTCTTTATGGCGGCGTTGGTCTCGGCAAGACCCATCTGATGCACGCGATCGGGCACCGCGTTCTGGCGCGCAATCCGAACGCCAACATCGTGTACGTGTCGAGCGAGAAATTCACCAACGAATTCATCATCGCGATCAAAAACAACCAGACCGTCGAGTTTCGTAATCGCTATCGGCACGTTGACGTGCTGCTGATCGACGACATCCAGTTTCTCGAGGGCAAAGAACAAACGCAAGAAGAGTTCTTTCATACCTTCAACTCCTTGCACGAGTCGCAGAAACAGTTGGTCATCTCGAGCGACCGTCCGCCGAAAGAGATTCAGACGCTCGAGTCACGCTTGCGGTCGCGATTCGAATGGGGTCTGCTCACCGATATCCAACCGCCGGACTTCGAGACCCGCGAAGCGATTTTGCGCAAAAAGGCGGAAACGGAACAAGTTCCGGTGCCCGACGACGTGCTCGCGTTCATCGCGAAAGTCATTCCGTCGAACATCCGCGAACTCGAAGGCTCGCTCATTCGCGTCGTGGCCTTCGCCAGCTTGACGAAATCGACGATCACGGTCGAACTCGCCGCCGACGTTTTGAAGAACGCGGTCGCGGCCGCACCGATGCACCGCGTGACGATCCCGCTGATCAAAGACAAGGTCTCGAAGTTTTTCGGCATCTCGATCAAGGAGATGGAAGCCCAGCGCCGCGATCAGCGCGTGACCTTGCCGCGTCAAGTCGCCATGTACATCGCCTGGCAACTCACCGGCGCATCGCTGCCCCAGATCGCGCGTGAGTTCGGCAAGAAAGATCACACGACCGCCATGTATGCCCGCGACAAAATCGCCGACCTCATGGACTCCGATGAAGCCTTCCGCAACCGCGTCCGAACCCTCGTCGCCCAAGTCCAGTCGGACTGACGGCCCTTGCGTCGTTCGCAACACCGCGTGATTAGAGCCCGGGGGAACACCAACCACCGGGCGCTTTTTATCCCTGGATTTCTGCCTGTGGGGCAAACCTTGCACAGGCTTCCTAAACCAGCGTGGATAATGCGAACGCGCGCAGTGACGGGGGAAAGCGGGGATGGACGGCAGTCTCCGTGCACACCCCTAAAATCGGGCAAACCTCGTAACCACGGCGGTTTGCCCGATTCATACACGCCGTGCACGTGCCTACTGATACGACGGTTATCTTCAATACTTATAAACGAACGCGTCGGCGACGCGGCGGAGCGGTGGACGAGTGAAGTTTACGTGTAGTACGAAAGACATCGCTTCGGCAGTCGGAGCTGCCAGCAAGATCGTCAACGCGCACACGACGGTGCCGATTCTTTCGAACGTCCTGCTCACGGCCGACGAGTCCGGAATCAAAGTGCGCGCGACGGATCTGGAGCTGACGCTCGAACAATCGTTCCCGGCTGAGATATCCGAACACGGCGCGGTCACCGTGCCGGCCAAACTGTTCTCGGGCTACCTCGGCAACTTGCCGGCCGGCCTGCTCGAACTCACCGGTTCGCCGACGCGGGCGTCGATCAAAGCGGAACGCTCGAACTACGATTTTCTCGCGCTCCCGCCGGATGAATACCCGCCGCTGCCGACGGCGCAACGAGGGGCATCGTTCGGCATCGCCGCTAAGAAGTTTCGCGACGGCGTAAACTCGACGATCTTCGCCGCGTCGAGCGAAGAAGCGCGCGGTGCGGTGCTGATGGGCACGCTGCTCGAACTCGAGGGCTCGTCGATCACGCTCGTCGCCACCGACGGATACCGGCTGGCAAAATGGACCGGCACGCTCGATCGTCCCTTCGAGGGGTCGGCGAAGTATATCGTTCCGTCGCGGGCTCTTGCGGAAGCGGCCCGCAATCTCGGTTCGGCCGAAATGCTCGAAGCGACGGCGCTCGGGGCGCAGGCAAACCAACTCATGCTCACGGCGGGAACAACCTCCATCGTGGTGCGTCTCGTCGATGGCCAGTACCCCAACTACGGACAAGTGATTCCGGCCAAATTCGACCGGTCGGTCACGGTGAACACGAGCGCCCTGATCGGCGGCCTGCGGCGGGCGGAACTCGTGGCCGGCGATCGGGCGTCGATGGTTAAACTCGAAGTGGCGAACAACACGCTGATGATCACGGCGAAGTCCGACGTCACCGGCAACGCCTACGAAGAACTCGAAGTCGAACAGACCGGCGACGATCTCACGATCGCGTTCAACGCGCGCTATCTGGTCGAAATCCTCAACCACGTGGATTCCCCGCAGACCGTGCTGGAATTCCTCGGGCCGCTCTCGCCCGCGGCGATCCGGCCCCTGGAAGCGAACGACCTCGGCACGCAGCTCTTCGTGTTGATGCCGCTGCGCCAGTAGGCGCGGTTGCTCCTCACCGCGCTGCGGCTAGCCGACTTTCGCAATTACCCGGCACTCGATTTCGCGCCGGCGCCGGGACTGAACGTCTTCGTCGGACCGAACGCGCAAGGGAAGAGCAATCTGCTCGAGGCGATCGCGATGCTCGCCATCGGCAAATCATTTCGGGCGCGGCGCGAGAGCGAACTGATTCGCGACGGCACGGCGCTGGCCGAAATCGCCGGTGAAGCGCGCATCCCGGCGGGCGCGATTTTCCTGCGCGCGTCGATCGCGCGCTCCGGCGGCGGCGCGCGCAAGACGTTCGACGTCAACGGTTCGCCGGTCGGCTTCGCGCGTTTTCTCGGGCGGGCGCGCGTGGTCACGTTCGTGCCGGCCGACTTGCAACTCGTCGCCGGGGGTCCGGCGCTCCGCCGCACGTTTCTCAACGGTGCGCTAGCACAGCTCTCGCCCGCGTACTATCGCGACCTCGCGCGTTACGGCAAAATCGTGCAGCAGAAAGCGGCATTACTGCGCGGCGCGATCGCACCCGACCGCGCGCTGCTGCTGGCGTACAACGACGAACTCTTGGCGCCGGGCGCGGCCTTGATTGCGGCGCGCGCAGCGTTCGTCGCGGAGATCGCGGCGGCCGCGCACGGCGTGTACGAGCGCTGGCCGGGAACGCGCGAACGCGTCGAGATCGCCTACGCACCGAACGTCGGCGCAAGCGACGTCGAGCCGCGCGAGGCATTGGCTGCAGCGCTGGCCGCGAACGTCGATGCGGAGCTCCGCCGCAAGACGACGCTCGTCGGTCCGCATCGCGACGACCTGCGGTTGACGATCGATGGGCGGCCGCTCGATGCGTTCGGTTCGCAGGGACAGCAGCGCACGGCGGTACTTGCGCTCAAGGTTGCCGAATACGAAACCATGCGCTCCCGGGCCGGCGATGCTCCGATCCTCTTACTCGACGATGTGCTCTCCGAACTCGATGCCGAACGCGCGGGCGGCTTCCTGGCGGCGGTCGGCACGTTCGAGCAGGCGTTTCTCACCACAACCGAATTGCCGGCGCGCTTCGATGACGCGGCGCGCTTTCGCATCGCCGCCGCCACGATCTCCGCGTGCTGACCAAGCTCGGTTCGGCGTTGACCGACTGGCGCCCGAGCGCGGGTCGTCCCGGCGATCCGTTGACGATGGTGCGCGCGGCGTGGGCCGACATCGTGGGCGACGATGTTGCGCGGGCCGCGCAACCGGTGGCATTGACGGGCTCGGCGCTCGTCGTCATTACGGCATCGAGCGCGTGGAGTCATCAGCTCTCGTTTCTCGAGCGCGAGATCATCCGCAGCGTCGTCGCGCTCGGCGTACCACAGGTCGAACGGCTGCGCTTCCGCATCGGCACGATTCGCTCGGCGCGCGGCGGCGGCGGCCGGCGGCTCGTGCGGGCGGCGGCGAGCGCCCCGGCTGCCGGCAAGCCGCAGAGCGCCGTGGAAGCCGTAGCGCGTTTTCGGACCGTCATCGAACGCCGGCGCAATGCCCACCGGGCGGCCGGCGGTGCGTTCTGTGCAGCCTGCGGCGCAGCGATTGCAGCCGGCAAGCGCTGCCGCCCATGCGCCGACGGCGAAGAGCGCGAGCAGCGCGAGCGGTGCGAGCGCATCTTGTTCGAGGCGCCATGGCTCGATCCGGAAGCGGTCATCACCCAGGTCGGCGGCCTGACCGCGGAGGCCTACGATCGGATTCGCCGCCGGCTGCTGCGCGCTTGGGTTGATGAGCTTCGGTTGGCGCGCAAACGGTACGCGGTGAAGGCCGAGATCGACCGCGCGCGCATCCGCAAGTTAGCGAGCTCCTACGTCTTGCTCGAAACGCGGATCGACCCCAATCGGCTCGAAATGGACTCGCCGGTGCGCCAGAACGCATTAGGCGACTTATATGCCTTCATCCGCGAGGTCGAAACCGGAAATTCGAAGGGCTGAAGTGCCGATCTTGTGGTGAGAAATTTCGCCGACGGCGAAGTGGTAATTCCGGAATGCAAGATTATACGGGAGAACAAATCGAGGTCCTAAGAGGCCTCGAAGCCGTCCGGAAACGTCCGGGCATGTACATCGGGAACACCTCGGAGCGCGGCCTGCACCAACTGGTCTACGAAGTTGTCGACAACGCCGTCGATGAAGCCCTAGCCGGCTACGCGACCGAGATCGACGTTATCGTCTTCAAGGACGGGTCGGTTTCCGTCAACGATAACGGGCGCGGGATTCCGGTCGACATGCACGCCGAAGAGCAGCTGCCGGCCGTTGAGGTCGCGATGACGATCTTGCACGCGGGCGGGAAGTTCGGC
>Ga0182015_10000165_pt1 | contig 94309 bp, 82 predicted proteins | sample 712P3MmetaG_FD_120478 | JGI IMG/M metagenome (GOLD analysis project Ga0182015, IMG submission 120478) | Permafrost microbial communities from Stordalen Mire, Sweden - 712P3M metaG | ecosystem: Environmental > Terrestrial > Soil > Wetlands > Permafrost | place: Sweden: Stordalen | collected...
ACCGCCACCATAGGTGATTCCCGCAGTTTCAAAGCCGCTAGCGGAATATGGACCGTTCCCAGTCGAACACCCTCCGCCTTCCTCCATATAAACGTTGTCAATGGTGCCGCCACCGTAGTTCCCCTCGGTGTTGGTCAGGTAGATGCCGTACATCCCAAAGCCCTGGATGACGGAATCGGAAACCCTGACAGTATTGCTGGAGATGTCTTCTACTCCGGAGCCACCACACTGCGGACTAATGTTGGACTGGCTAATCCAGATCACAGCGGCGTTACCAGTGTTGCCATTGGGAGAGTTAGGCGCATTTACTGACGCCCCACTGTAGACCCAAGCCCCGCACGCATTTGCCGTGCACTCCAAGGCGCCGCCAGCGTTGTCGAAGTGGCTAATCGTCATGGCCTGGTCGTTATCGGCAATTATGCCGTTATTGAAATTCCCGCCTCCCGTGCTCGTAGCCTGAATTCGATCAAAGGTCCCGGTAGCCGCGTTATCCTCGATCATCGCGTTTTCAATCTGCACGTCTCCGGGCGTGACTGTAGAAGGGATGGACGCACCGGACGTTCCTAGCGTGGTCCAACTTATTGAAGTTCCCGAAACCGTCACATGGCGCCAGAGGTTCCAGTAAGCGGTGTTATCCGTGTGGCGAACAATGATATTCTCACCATTCCGAATGGGGCATCCGGATGCGACCGTGATGGTGTAGGTGTCAGTCGTGCCAGAGAGCACTCGTTGGGTGTTGGTAATGAGGCAACCATTGTCGCCGGTGACCGCAGACCCAAAGCGAATGCCCGTGACCTTGACGTTGCTTACGTCATTCGAGCTTTGCAGGTCTCCTGTTTGCAGACAGGCATTCCTTGTATAGCAGAGAATATAAGCGCCCGTTCCATCCAATTCCGAATGCTGCAACTCGTCGTAAACGGTGGCGTAGACCCTGTAGGCGTTGGTGTTCGGCCCGGTTGGAGGAATGATGACCTTCAGGTTGGGGACTTGCGCAGCGCCAGCGTCATTGATCGCCTCCTGGATCCCGGCATAAGCGCTCTGCAAGGTATATCCGGCGCTGTGTGCGTTGGCCGCGGTGACTACGATGGTGCCGCTGGCCGCCCCTGAAGTGCAGGTTGAGCTCGTCACGGGCATGGCTTCTGCGGTACCCGAAGGCGTGAAGACGTAGTAAGGTTGCAATGCGTTGACGGAACTGAAACTGAAGATCCCGTGCGGGCAAGGAGTCAACGTAACGGTGTTCGAGCCAAACGAGAGGGACCCTGAAGGACTTTGCGACCACTGGTAGATCGGCGCGACATAAATCAAGCCTGCCAGGTTATTGGCAGAAAATTGTGTTCCAACAGGCTGAACAATATTTTGGTTGCTCGTAGGATTGACAACTACAGTTTGTGCTTGAGCGAGTCCCAAAAGTACAATTAAGACTGGCAAAAACTCACTTCTCACGAACATGCGCACCTCCGGGAGTTGGAAGCAGGCCAAAGCATGTAGCCTCTTCCCGCCTACTCTAGAGTCGGCATCCGATGGGAGTCAATAAAATAGTCGCCAGCGGTACCGTCCGACGTGGTCGGCGAGAAGCGGCGTATGCTCATTTCATAAAGCAATAGAATACTTAGGAAGAAGAGCATCCAAACTTGATGCGGCATTACAAACATCCCCCACCACCAACGATTCGCCAATATCGAAGGTATGCGCCCGCTATCTTGCATCGTTTCCAGCAGAGTTCCCCCGGGAATCAAGAATGGAAGCATCAATAGCAGAGAGACGGTTCCAATAATTCGCGACTTGCGAAACGAGATAAATACCCAACACAGAGGAAAGACCAGCAGAGCCGCATCGTAGAATCGGTGATAAACCGGCAGCAGGCTTACCACAACGATCGCGCTTAAGTCGAGCAATTCGAAATTGGCCTGCGCGCTTCTCCGCCGCATCCCGATCAGCCACACAATCAGCAGAATTGCCCCAATCGATGCCGCCAGATCATTTGCTAGGCCGATACTGCCTACAAAGGAATACAAAACCACCTGAAGATTAATCAGCCCAAACCGCATAGGGTTCACAGGCGTGAAGTTCGCCAGTATGCCACTTTCGAGCAGAACGCGATTATCGTTGAGATAGTTTCCCAGCCATGGAGTATGGCCAAGCTCCAGTCGTAATAGTCCCACCCCGGCAAGCAGTACGATTAGCGCCAGCGCGATCCCGGAGACGCGCCAGCGACGGCGCACCAGATAGTACAGAAGAAAACAGAGTCCGATCTGCGGCTTCAACCCTGCGGACACCGCGAGCAAGATAGCGGTCGTGATCTCATAACGCATGCGCGCCGCCCAGACGGCGATAACGCCAAGCTCCACCGCGACCAGCGCCACGTTCCCAGTCACAATTCCTGTATGGAATGGTGCCAGCGCTAAAGTGGCTGCAACCAGCAAAATCGCCGAAGGGTCGCGATAGGAAAAGCCCGCCAGCTCCACCAGCATCCACAGCATGACTGAGAAAAGTCCCAGGTTAATCGCCAACCAAAGCGCATACACAACTTTCCAGGGAAGCAAACTGACAGGGGCGATGAGCACCAGAGACGTGATCGGATACGCCGTGGGAATGCCCCTCTTGGCGATCAGCGTGCCGTCCGCAACCTCTTTGGGTAAAAAAAGAAAATGTGCAGCCCCCGCCGGCCACAGCCTAAGCAGCGTCTCGGGACTGTAAGGGTCCAGCCCTCGCATCCACGCGTTGGCTTGTATATAAGGCGACAGAAAATCATTAAACTGGGTTGCGGAATGAATAGCCCTGGCCGGACCCCTCACTGCAAACTCGGCACCAGCCAAAAGCAGCAACCCAAAGCACAGTAGGGTCCATTTCCTGCCTGCCCGCCGAATGTTGGTGGGATTTCTTTGCCGAAAGGATTGCATTCTTCAGTATCGAATTAAGTCGTCGGTTGCCGGAACCGTTCCGCCCGGGCGAAGGCCGCAAAAGAGTTGGAGACCGATACTTGCGGATCGGGGTCGATCCCTGAAGTCAGGTCTACCAGCATAAAGGCCGATACCCAGAAGAACAAGCAAAGATAAGAGCCCGCCGCAAAGAGCCAATCCTCAAAGCCCGCGTGAACCAGACCTGCCAGAATGACCAGCGCAAACGGTACGGCATAATGATTCGGACTACCCGTTTTTCGCACCCAGCTATAAGCCCGCGCCGCCGCCCGAAGCACCAGAACCAGCAGAAACAGGAAAGGCAAAATGCCCAGGAGTCCCATGTATTCCGCCATCGCCAGGTAGCTGCTGCCGTGTTCGCGGTTTGTCCCTTCTACGGTGTAGATCGACGACGAAGCCAGGCCGGGGCTTTCATCTCCTATATCACTGGTACCGAATCCAGTTCCAAACCAGGGATGCTGTTTGACGGCGGCAATGGTGTCATCCCAGGGTGTCTCGCGCGATCCGAAGACGCCTGTCTTACTCTGGTGCGCATCGACTTTGAAAACGAACCGCCCGCTCATAGAATCCATTAACTCACTCATGTGCGAGGGATTGGCAACCGCCATGACCTCAAGCAACAAAGCTCCGGCAAAAGCGGCTTTCAACAACAACTGCGGACGATGCAACGCAAGGGTAAATACAACAATAACAACCGCATCAGCCACAATCGCAGCCCGGCAGACGGTGGCATAGAGCAAAATACCACAGAGCGCCAAGGCCGTGTACCGTCGTTGGCGTTCCGCTCGCTCCTCCGCCACCAGGGCCGCCCACAGCAACACTGGCGTTGCTACGACTCCAATAACGGCGCCCAAATTATTTGGGTTTCCGAAGATGTTGTAACCGGCAAAATAGCAGGCGGACACCACGAAAACCAGCACCTCACAAGCTAGGACGAGGCCGCGGACAAAAGACGGCTCTCGACCTGCCAGGGCTACCCGCGCCCCCGTGGAAGTGTACAAAAACAGCAAAAATAAGCTTCCAACCTTCAGAAAGGCAGTGATAGGTTCGCTGGAGGCGCTTGCCGAGGCCAGTGCAGAAAACACACAAAACAAGGCAACCAGGTGGAACAATCCAAAGTGCTTTGCCCGGTTGGTTCTCATCCAGATGCTGAAGCCGGCCAGTGCGCCAACCGCAAGAAAGAGCCACCGGATCGTAAAGCTCTCTCCCGAAAATGGAAGTGCTGTCCCTGCCCAGACAAAAATTCCCATAGTTACCGGGAAGAAGACCTTCTGGAACTGCAATAGGCAGGCGAACACAATTTCGAGCGCCAAGATCGCGCTCAGGTATGTCGAATTGGCGAAGTAACCCGGACGCCACTGCACTTCACGCAGCAGAACAAAAAATCCTACCACTCCCAGCGGGATAAGAATAAATCGCAGTTGAACTTTCATTGATGTTCGCGATCCAACTCAGTCATAGTCGGTCCCGGTTCGCTCCAGCGCCTCAGCTACGTCGATGCGCGGGGTTGTGGCAAGGCTGCCGAGACTCCGCTGTCGAACCACCTGGCGAACCACGTAGTGCGGACGCCCCTTCGCTTCTTCGTACACCCGCCCTATGTACTCCCCGATGATTCCAAGAAAAAACAGATTTACCCCGGAAAGAAATGTGATCACCAGGATTAACGCTGTGAAACCCTGTGGCGCGTGCAACCAAAATTTCACATACAGCGAGTAAATAGAATAAAGAATTGACACCCCAGTAGCCGTCGCCCCGAAGATTGCCGCAGCGCGCAGTGGCACAATGGAAAAAGCAAAAATCCCATCCGATGCCAGCTTGAGCAACCGCAGCGGGCTGTATTTCGTACGGCCCGCACGCCGCGCCGCGCGTTCAATGGGAATCCCAATCTGGCGAAAGCCCACCCACGTCCTCATGCCACGAAGGTAGCGATGGTGCTCCGGCATTCTTCTGATTTCCTGGACCACGCGCCGTGACATCAAACCGAAGTCGCCGGCATCGAGCGGCAACTGAATCGAAGAGAGCGCCGCCAGCAGCCGGTAGAAAAGGTAGTAACAGGCACGCAGCCACCAGGCTTCCTTGCGATTCACGCGCTGCACATACACCACGTCATATCCCTGCTTATAGGCCTCCACCAAAACCGGGATGGCCTCGGGAGGATCCTGCAAATCCCCATCCATAAGTACCGTCACGTCGCCCGAAACGTAATTTAGGGCCGCTCCCAACGCAGTCTGATGACCGAAATTGCGCGAAAGCTCAACCACCACCAGCCTCGGGTCCTTCTCTGCGGCCCCTTCCAGTAGCTCCCACGTGCGGTCTGAACTTCCGTCATCCACCAGGACGATCTGATGCGGCCCGCCCGGAATTTCGTCGAGGACGGCGCGCGTCCGGCGAAGCAATTCCGGCACCACCGCTTCTTCGTTGTAAACCGGGATCGCGACGGAAATGCTTGGTTGCTCGGTCACTTCGTTCACTTAATTCTGGTTCTCCAGCACGGCCATAACCGATGTACCCAGGAACCGCTGCGGAATCGTCTCCCCTCGCGCCAGCAACCCGAGGAGAGTGTTCATGGTATTTCCTCGGGCGTCGAATCCCGCCTTACCGTTGCTGCGCTGCATACTCATTGCCTTCCGCAGCACGAGGAGCGGAACCAGCGGCAGTCCCCAGTAAGTAAGCGCCCGCGCCTTGAATCCATTCTGTTCCGCGACTCTCGCCAACTGATGCACCGAATACCGTCGCATGTGCCCCGCAGCGCGGTCATAGTCTGAAAAAAAGAACCGATGCGCGGGAACATTGATCAGCAGCGTGCCCGATTCCGCCAAATGAAACTTGACGGATTGCAGAAACCCGCTTTCATCCTCGATATGTTCCAGCACGTCGAACAACAACAACAGATCGAAATGCCCACGGAATTCCGGGTTGCGCTGGTGGATGTTGTAACAGTATAGCGGGCTCAGGCGGCTCACGTTCTTCTGCAAGGCGACCTCATTGAGCTCGAATCCGGCGACCGGTATCCCGTAATAATCTTCGATGTCCCTCTGCAGCAAGCCGTTGCCGCAGCCGATCTCGGCCGCCCGCTTCGAATTCCGGATCACCGAATCCGCCAGCCGCCTCATGACTTCAAACCGCCGCCGAATCCAAAAATGATCGCTGGTCGCGATATCGAACCACCAGTCCCCCATATTGACCGGCATGGCAGCGGATAGATAGTCGACAGCGCGGTTTTGCGAGCCCATGGTAAATCTTTTCCCGGTTCAAGTATGCGAGTCGCAGAATGATATCAGGAAGCGAGGTCGTCGAGAAACGCGATTCTGCCATATAATGGCTGCCATCGCCCAGGATCTCAGCGCTTCTCTTGTCTCCAGAAACTCGATTTACAGGAACTCAATCTAGAGGATCGCCGGACGCCGCCAGCAAGATGACAAATCTGCCCCGTGACACCCACCCCTCAACCCCGCAACAGAACTCTACCCGCACATCAAGGAGTTACTCCCCAGGCCATGCCGCCGCTCAGTTCGCCGCCGTCGTCCTCGTCCTGTTCATTTATTCCTATCCTGCCCTGAAAGCTAGAGCCGACTTCGGACCCGCTAGCCTGCCTCCCATCTTTGCCCCCGACCTCAGCTTGTACCTGAATCTAAGCAACGTCAAAGCGATTAGCCCAGGCCGAATCTTGAATCCCTACTACCTGGTACCAGTACCCAGCAATGGCACGGCGTACCTGAAATTCCGCTTGGGCTCCAGTTTGTTCGGTGTTTGGGACAAAATGCTTGGGGAGCGCATGTGGCTTGCTATGTTCACCTGGAACCTGTTCTGGTGGGCATTGCTTTGTGTAGCCGCGATCTGGTTGTTTGAGCGGTTCTTACCAGCGTACTCTGTGACCATCGGATTGATGGGACTAGGTTTGCTAATGCTCGTCAACACCGGCATGTTGAAGCCGCTTCTCGCCGCGTGGATTCATCTGCCTAGTCTTGCGGGCTTCCGAAGTCTAGAACTGCCTGATATGCGTGCTTTTTCGCCGCAAATTCCACTGCCCCTGCTTGTGGTTTATCTGGGATTGCAGATGGAAGCTCTCCGTAAGAGAAGCGCTTACCCTTGGGTAGGCATGGCAGCGTTGCAACTGCTCGCTCTCGCCTGCTTTCCATATACAACACTGATGATGGCAGGGTTGAGCTTCATCAGCGTTGTAGGGCAGATGTTTTCAATCGGTCTGCGGAAATCCTGGCTAACGCCTCTTACCTACGGCGCAGCGTGTGCTATCGCAGACGCGGCATTTCTAATGCGCGGTTCGATGAACATCTACGCGAGCCACGTTTCCCTGATCCACTTTCAGCCGGGACTGGTGCCTCATCTGGCTGGCGGAACATGGCTTCTATTGGGTCTGCTGACGTTTGCCGTGGCTATCAGCAAGACCATACCCCGGGAGGTGAAATTGCCGCTGGCTGGTTTAGGGGCAACCCTCATGGTGCTGATGCTAGGCGACGCGTTTGTGCCGTCAACGGTCCTGTTGCTTTCAGGACATGCAGGTTATTTCTTGCACACTACCTTCACTCTTCTCATCGTGTTCCTGACTTCGGCCGCGGTTGTCGGCCACCGCGCGAGAGCCGCCCAAATAAAGGTCGCTGCTGGCATCGCTGTAGGACTCATCGCGCTCAACGGAATGCTGGTATCTTCAGGGTTATACCACTACTTCCTGCCAATGAACCGGGCACAAGTGGAATTAGCACAGTTGTTGAGTTCGTGGCATCCCGCCGAAGGAGACCTGCTTATCGCGCGAACGCGGTCTGTGGATGATACGTTATGCGGCTGGGGCGCCTTGTTACTTGACGGTCATGTACTTTTTTGTACCGATGCAATGACGATGTTGACCCCGTCGCAGAATCGAACCGAGCAAAGCTTTCGCCAGGCCGTATACCTTTATCTAAGCGGGAAAGACAGCCATTATTTGCAGCGGATTGTCGACGATCCCGATCCTCAGCCGATGTACCAACTGGGTTATTGGGCGGAGGCGATCTCCCTTTCTCGAGAGGAACAGAATGAGGGCCGAAAGGCCATCCGGGCAGACCTGCTGCCGGTGTTGAAGCAGGTTGAGAGTCAGGATGTTGCCATGAGGACATTCTTTCATCAGTTCCGCAGAGTTGTGGTGATAGATAACCTTCAGAACCCCACGTTTTCTTCGGCGCGACTAGCCTTGTTTCTGAAGCCCGTAAGCGAACTACGCCTTGAGTATTTAACGCTGCATTCCTACGTGCCCCTGTAGTTCCACCAGAAGTCGCATGGCAAATGAGTCTCGGCGGAATTTCCGTGATGGCTTGGAAATCAATTTGTGTGTTCAACGGGTAAGGTCAGTCTAACCGCATCCGCACCGTACACCCCGCCAGCATGAAGACGTACAAACAAAAGATTCCAATCTTCGCCGCCCCAACCCGTCCTCGCCCCCCACCAATCGTGGGCCCTGCGCCGCAGCGGTGGAAGTAGAAATCGTCACATCCCGAGCAGCGTGCATTCGTCCCTCAATTCTCGAAGTGCTCGCTAGTTTCTCACAAACCAGCCCTACCCGCCCGAAAATGGAAGCAACCGTTTGATCGCCCACGTCCCTCCATTCTGAGAACTGAGAACTGAGAACTGCTTTACAATCTTCCCGTGCCCATCCTCCACAATCTCCGCGTCACCCTCGAAATGATCAAGTGGGAGCATTCCATCTTTGCCCTCCCATTCGCTCTATGCGGAGCCATGCTCGCCGCCTCCGGCCTGCCCACCGCCCATCAACTTCTCTGGATCGTCATTGCCATGGTCGCCGCCCGCTCTGCCGCCATGGCCTTCAATCGCCTCGCCGACGCCTCCATCGACGCCGCCAATCCCCGCACTCGCACCCGCGCTCTTCCCGCCGGCCATCTCTCGCCCGCGTTTGTCGCCATGTTCGTAGTCGTTTCCTCCGCCATCTTCATTCTCGCCGCCGCCCAACTGAATCGACTCGCGCTCTGGCTCTCGCCCGTCGCCCTGGCCGTCCTGCTGCTCTACTCCTATACCAAGCGCTTCACACGCTGGTCGCACCTCGTGCTCGGCTTTGCCTTGGGCATCGCGCCTTCCGCCGCGTGGATCGCTGTTCGCGGCTCCCTCGACCCCCGCATCCTGCTGCTCACCGCAGCCGTCACCTTCTGGGTGGCCGGCTTCGACGTCCTCTACGCCTGCCAGGATTTCGATTTCGACCGCGACTCCGGCCTCCACTCCATCCCTCGCCACGTCGGCATCCGCCGCGCTCTATGGATCGCTCGCACCTTCCACGCCATCATGTTGCTTTTGCTGATCGCGATGATCCCGGCCTTCGCTCTCGGCAAACTTGCCATTGCCGGCATCATCGCCGTCACCCTGCTCCTGCTCTACGAACACTCCCTGGTCAACCCCAACAATCTTTCCCGTCTCAATGCCGCCTTTTTCACCATGAACGGCGTAATCTCCGTAGTCTTCGCCCTCTTCGTGGCCGCAGATCTCCTTCTGCGAAAATAAGCACAAGGAAATCATGTAGGGACAATCGCCTCGGCTGTCCCCCGAACGAAGCGAGGCAGCACCCAAGACTGTTGAGAAATTCGGAAATGCAGGCAGTAACGTGGAAGAGCGGCGCTTCAGCGCCGCGTAAACCGTCCCAAGTGATTTCGGGCTTCAGCCCCGGCCGCAACGCTTGTCCAGGCATTGGCCGCTGACAATAAAACCGGCGCCCCCACCCCCTGCGGCGGGACCGCCGGTTTCCCCATTCCCTCACGATTGGCGAGGGCGTGAAGATCAGCGATCGGCAATTCCTTTGCCGATAACGCACCATCATGCCGGGTCCTGCGCGCTCTTTTGTCAGGCCCATGTCTACAATTTGTAAAAACTATGTACGGGGAAGGGAACGCCTGAAGCTGGAGAAGTCGAAGGAAGAGTCGTCCGCGACCGGCCTGTCTGCGTGGAAATACTTGCGGTAAGCCGCGATCCAGTCGGTCGAAATATCGCGCTGCGCGGTCGCCAGATCCACATCGCCCAGGCACACCATCCGATGCAAGCGATCTTCCAGTTGATCCTTTACATGGGCATTCCACACCGTGTCCTGGTAAGGTTCAGGCCAGAGGTTACGAATATCGGTGGCGCCCCCCAATTCTGGCGTAATCAGGTAGTCCACTTCATACTCATTCGGCTGTGGCGGCGTGACCCCGTACTCTTCAAATACCCTACGCTTCAATGATGCCGGAACCTCAGGCACAGTCTTCGCCGCCGTTCCGCAAACCTCACGCTCCGTAACAGGTACCGTCGCTCCCGGCGTCAAGCGCAGATCCGGTTCTTCCCCATGCCCAAACGCTGCCGATAGCACTTGCGTCCTTTCCGGACCGTGCAACCGCATCGCGAGCAGGAAAAACAAGGCGATTCCCACGCTGGCCAGAACCGCTGCCCGCCCATAGCCGGCAAAAACAACCTGCGCCCAGCGCAACCACCCATTTCCGCGTTCCTGCGCCGCCAGTTCCGCCAGCCGCGTTTTGAGCAGAGCGCGTGGCCCAGCCCCAGTCGGCAACTCCGCATTCCAGGCTGTCCGATGAGCCGCGCCGACTTCTGCCAGAGCGTTCTCCAATTCCGTCAAACGAGCGCGGCACTGGGAGCAAGATTCAAGATGAGCGTGAATCCGGCTGCTGGAATCAGCGGGCATTTCTCCGTCCGCGTGCAGCAACAGCTCCTCATCGGCCATATGAAGATGTTCTTTCCTCATGCCCTAACCTCCATCCGCCCGGCCCAGTCTTTCCAGCGACCGCGCCAATGATGCCGCCACCGACCCCAGAGAAATCCCCAAAGCCCCCGCGATTTCGCGGTAGCGCAAACCCTCAGCCCGCATGGCCAGGCAGCTTTGGTCCTGCTCCGGCAGCGCGTTCACCACCGCCAGCAATCGCTTCTGTCTTTGCCGGCTCCGCAATTCTTCCTCCGGATTCGGACCCCTGTCCAAATGCTGCTCCGGCAAAGTTTCGTCAAATTCTACGATCCGTCGTAGCCGCAACTGGTTTGCCGTACGCTGTTTCAAAGCCAGATTACGCGCTACGCGAAAAATCCAGCCCCGAAGGTTTTGCCGCGATTTCCCGCGCTGCAAATGTTGGAACAACAGCAGGAACGATTCCTGCACAATTTCTTCCCCATCGTGCACCGATAAGCCCAGAACCAGCAGGTAACGCAGAAGTCGTTCGCGTAGTTCTTCGAATAACTCCACAACCTCGATTTCCAGAGGCGAAGAAACCCGCGAACCCGCCTCAACCGGCCTCGCCAGTGGCCAGGAGAAAATGGAATCGGAAGAAAACGACAAACCATGCACCTTTTAGATTAGGAATACGGAGGAGACCCCGAGCTTAGCATATTCCGCGCCAACTCTATGCAGCTAGTTGTTACCGGAGCGTAAAAATAATGTCTGAACAAATCGCAGCCAGAAAGAATATTCCACGGTAGTGCTTTCCCATCAGCTAGGCAGCGGACATCGCCTGACTTGGCCCAATTAAAGACAAGAAACAAAAGCCGCAGATTACGAAAGTAACTTCTGCGGAAATGCCTGCTCCACTGGGTGACAGTTAAAGATGAAAAAGGCGCTGATCATTGCCGTACTTCTGTGGGCTCTTCCCATGCTTGCGCAGAGCAATACCGGAGAATTGCGTTTAACCGTCACCGATCCCGCCGGATTAGGCCTGAAGGGCACGGTTGAACTCGTCAGCCAGGGCAATGAGTATCGCCATACCTTCACTACAGATGATCAGGGCAACCTGGATGCCAAGCGCCTGCCCTATGGAATCTACCAGGTCCAGATCCAGGCGCAAGGCTTCGCTCAGCTTTCGGAGTCGGTTGAAATCCGCTCCGCGCTTCCCTTGGATCGCACCATCCGCTTGAAAGTCGCCCCAGTTTCCGAATCGGTCAAGGTCACCGCCTCCGCCACCTTGGTCGATCCCTATCGCGCAGGTTCGGTCAACGAAATGGGTTTGCAGACGATTGAGAATCGATTGACCGCTTTGCCCGGCCGCTCCATGCAGGACCTGGTGAACTCCGAACCCGGCTGGCTCTACGAAGGCAACGCAGTCCTCCACCCCCGCGGATCGGAATATCAGACTCAATTCGTAGTCGACGGCATACCCCTCACCGACAACCGTTCCCCAAGCTTCGGCCCGGAGGTCGAAGCCGATGACGTCGAATCCCTCAAGATTTATACCGCCGGCATCCCCGCGGAATTTGGCCGGAAGATGGGCGGCGTGGTTGAGGTCAATACCCTCAAAAACGCAGATCCCGGGTTTCACGGACAACTCACTCTTTTCGGCGGCACCTACGATACGGCCGGAATCAATACCCAGGATCAATACACGTGGGGTAAGAATACATTTGGCCTGAGCGCCTCAGGCAACATGACGGGCCATTATCTCAACCCCGTGGTCCCTGAGAATTACACCAACAACGGCACCACCGGCAGCTTTTCGCTGAGCTATGAGCGCGACCTCACGCCCAAAGACCGTCTCACCCTGATTGTCCGCCACGAACTCGCGCGCTATCAGATCCCCAACGAACTGGTACAGCAGAACGGAGCATATCTGCCGAACGCGAACAACATGGTCGGCTGCCCACCCGTCCCCCCGGCAGACGAGCCAAGCGATTGCGTTTTTGTTCCTGGCGGCCAGCTGCAGACCGGCGACAACTTTGAAACCATGGGCAGCATCGCCTACCAGCACATTTTTTCCTCCGACGCGATCGGCGTGCTGCGGGGAATGTCCCGCGATACCTCCACTGACTTTTATTCCAACCCTGCCTCCTGGCCCCTTATTGCCACCAATCACAACGACTTCAAAGAAATCTATTTCAATGGCAGCTACTCCGTTCATCATGGCAGGCAAGAATTTAAGGCGGGCGTTGAATCCGATGCCATCTTCCTGCACGAAAACACCAGCTATGTGATACCCGACTGTGCAGATCCTAACGATCCGCAATGTCCTATCAATCTGGGCATCTTGGATTCCGGGGCGACAACCTTTGCCTTCACCGGCAGCCGCCCGGATCTTGAACAAGCGGCCTATGTTCAGGATTTAATCCGCCTCGGCAATTGGACGGTCAATGCCGGCCTCCGCTGGGACCACTACCAATTATTGGTGAACCAGAATGCGGTGAGCCCGCGCCTTGCCGTCTCGCGCTATTTTCCCACCATTGGCTTGAATATTCACGCCTCCTATGACCGGATCTTCCAGACACCATCCTTCGAAAACATACTTTTAGCCAGTTCTCCCGCTGCGGAGGCCATAGACAACAGCGTTCAGCCACTGCAGCTGCCGGTCCAGCCTTCTCACGGCGACTATTATGAATTGGGAGCCACGAAAGCATTCTTCGGGAAGCTGCGGTTCGATGCGAATATGTTTCGTCGTCGAGTGAACAATTACGCCGACGACTCCCAAATTCTGAGTACCGGAATCAGTTTTCCCATCGCATTTGACCACGCCATTCTCTACGGCGCGGAAGGCAAACTGCAACTTCTGCCATGGAAGGGCTTCTCAGGCTTCGCGAGCTACTCCTACATCGTCGGAAATGCCTGGTTCCCAGTGACCGGCGGATTGTTTCTAGGCGACGATACTCAAGGAGCGCTGACACCCGGTGTTCATTTTCCCGACTCGCAGGACCAGCGCAACACGGTGCGCGCCCGCATCCGCTATCAGGTCGCCCCGCGCTTGTGGATCGCCGTGGGAGCCGATTACAACAGCGGACTGCCGTTTGAAGCTGACTTAACCCCGCAGCAATACGCCACGGAATACGGTCAAGTGGTGGTGAATCATCTCAATTTTGTTCCAAACAACGACCGCATCAATCCTTACTTCACGCAGAATGCTTCGGTGGGCGTCGATCTCTACCAGCACGAAAAACGTTCGGTACGCTTCCAGGGTGACGTCGCGAACCTGAGCAATACGCTTGAAGTAATCGACTTCGGAGGCCTCTTCTCCGGCAACGCCCTCGGCCCGTCGCGCCAATACACCTTTCGCCTCGTGACCACATTCTAGGACCCGAAGCGGTTCATCAGGTTCTGAAGGTTTGTCATCCTGAGCGAAGCATGATCGTCTGAAAGACGATCATGCGTAGTCGAAGGACCCTACTCCACCAGCGGCCTCGAAGATCACGGGACTGTGCCGAAGCCGCCAAGCGCCCTAGCCAAACAAAAAGGGACGCCCGCAAGCGCCCCTAAAAAATCAAGCCCAATCCGTGTCCATCCGTGCAAATCCGCGGCAAAACCTACACCACAAAATACTTCGCCCCCGGATGATGCACCACCAGAGCAGACGTACTCTGCTCCGGCTCCAGTAAAAATCCCGAAGTCAACCGCACTCCAACATTTTCTTCCGGCTTCAGCAGCACAAACAACTTCGTCTGATCCTCCAGATTGGGGCACGCCGGATATCCAAACGAATACCTCGACCCGCGATACTTCTGATGAAACAAATCGCGAATCGCCGCCGCATCTTCGCCGGCAATCCCCAACTCTTCCCGCATCGTCTTATGATGCAGTTCGGCCAGCCCCTCCGCTGTCTCCACGCTCAGCCCGTGCAGATACAAATACTTCGTATACTCTCCGCCCTCAAACAACTTCTGCGTTTCCACCGAAGCCTTCGCCCCAATCGTCACTAGCGAAAATCCAATCACATCCATCTTCCCCGACGTCTTGGCCGCAAAAAAGTCCGAAATACACAACCGCCGTCCCTCCCGCTGCCGCGGAAACGTAAACCGCAAAAGTTCAGTAGCGCCGGCGTCCCGCCGGCTGTCGCGGGAGCGCCCCGCTCCCGCACCTTCCGCCTCATAAACCACCACATCATTCCCATCACTCTGGCAAGGAAAATACCCGTAAACCACCTTTGGATCGAACAACCCCGACTCCGCTATCTCTTCTTCCAACTTCTTCTTGATCGGACGAAACTTCTCCTCCACCAGCCGCACATAATCCGCCTGCGATGCCGTCTTCAACTGCCACTGATTCTTGAACAGCGCCGTCTCGTTGATATAAGGAAACACCTCTCGCGCATCGTAGTGCTTTACCCGCACTCCCCAGAACGGAGGCTCTGGAATATTCGGCGCATCCGTCACCACCGCGCTGCGCTCGGAAAACACCGGCCCGGTCTCTTCATCCACCGCCGCCGCCTTCGCGTACTCCTTCACTGTTCGCCCATCGAGCAGCCGCGTCTCGCGCGCTCCATTCTCCGTCACCAAATCTTCCATTACGTGCAGCCCGGCGAACGCATCCTCCGCATAAAACACCGCGTTCGCATACTCCCGCCGCAAATCGTCCTCCACATACTTGCGTGTCAGAGCCGCTCCTCCGCAAATCACGGGGAACTCCAGCTTCTGCCGCTGTAAATCCTGGATCACATACTTCATCTCCAGCGTCGATTTCACCAGCAATCCGCTCAGCCCAATCGCGTCCGCACCGTGCTCCTGCGCCGCGCTGATAATCTTGTCGCCCGGCTGCTTGATTCCCAGATTCACCACCTTATATCCGTTGTTCGACAGAATAATGTCCACCAGATTCTTTCCAATGTCGTGAACATCGCCCTTCACGGTCGCGAGCACAATCGTGCCCTTCTGCGATCCACCTTCCTTCTTCTCCATCTTGGGCTCAAGATAAGCCACAGCCTGCTTCATCACTCCCGCCGAATCCAGCACCGAAGGCAATTGCATCTTGCGCGCGCCAAACAGATCGCCCACCGTCTTCATTCCATCGAGCAGCACCGTATTGATCAACTCCAGCGCCGAGTAGTCTTTCAGCGCTTCCTCCAGCAGCTCCTCCAAAGATTTCTTATTTGCACCCTCACCCACCGATTTCTCGCCGTTGATGATGGCAAACTTCAGCTTGTCCTCGACCGAAAGCGTGTCCACATGCGCAGTCGTCGAAGCCGCTGGCTTGCCCTTCAGCCCGGCAAAGTGGTTCATGTATTTCTGTAGCGGATCGCCATCCGACTCATCCCGGAAGATCAGCTTCCGCGCCAGATCCACTTCTTCCTGTGGAATCTTGTACAGCGGATAAATCTTCGTGTAATTCACGATGGCCATATCCAGCCCGTGATTCACCGCCTCGTGCATGAACACCGAGTTCAGCACCCGCCGCGGATACGCATCCAACCCAAACGAAATGTTGCTCACCCCCAGAATCGTCTTCACGCTGGGCAATTCTTTCTTGATCCGCTCCACTGCCTTCAGCGTCTCAATCCCTGCGCTGCGGTACTCATCCTGCCCGGTTGAAATTGGCAATGTCAGCGCATCAAAAATCAGATCGGTCCCGTCCAGCCCATACTTCTTCGTCGCCAAATCAAAAATCCGGTGCGCGATTGCCGCCTTCTTCTCCGCCGTCAGCGCCATCCCGTCTTCGTCAATGGTCAGCGCAATCACCGCCGCCCCATACCGCTTCGCCATCGGCAGCACCAGTGACGTTCGCTTCTCCCCATCCTCCAGATTGATCGAGTTGATAATCGCCCGCCCCGGAATCCTCTTCAGTGCCTCTTCCACCACGTCGGCCTCGGTCGAATCCACCAGAATCGGGGCCGGAACCCGCGTGGCAATCCTCTCCAGAATCGAAGAAACGTATCCCTTCTCATCCTCGCCCACAATCGCGCAGCACAAATCCAGCATGTGCGACCCTTCGTTCACCAGCTTCTTCGCCAGCGCCAGAATGTCGTCGTATTTCTTGCCCTGCACCAGCTTCCGGAAATGTTCGACGCGCGTCGTCGTATTCATTTCCTCGGCGACAATCAAAGGCTTCGGCTCCAGATCGAGCGGAACCGAAGTGTAAGCGCTCGAAGCCGCTCCTACTTTCTTCACCTCGCGCTTCGCCGGTTCCACTCCCCAAACCGCATCCACCACCGCCTTCAAATGCGCGGGAGTCGTTCCGCAACATCCGCCCACAATCCGCACGCCGTAATCCACAACAAAGTGCTTGTGATACTCCGCCAACTCATCCGGCGTCAGTTTGTAGACCGCGTGCCCGCCCTCGTTGAACGGCAGCCCCGCATTCGGCAGAACCGAAACTTCCTTCGTCGAATTCAGCGCCAGATAGCGGACCGCATCGTTCATCTCCTTTGGTCCGGTGGCGCAGTTCAGCCCCAGAATATCGACATCAAAAGGTTCCAGAGCCGTCAGCGCCGCGCCAATCTCAGTACCTAAAAGCATTGTGCCGGACTCTTGCAGCGTCACCTGCACCGCCACCGGCAGCCGCTTGCCCGCCTTGCGCATCGCCTCCAGCACGCCCACGGTCGCGACCTTCGCCTGCAACAGATCCTGGCAAGTCTCGATCAGCAGAAGATCCACTCCGCCTTCGATCAGCGCCGCCGCCTGCTCCTCGTATGCCGCCGCCATCGCATCAAACCCAATATGTCCCAGCGACGGCAATTTCGTAGTCGGCCCCATCGAGCCCGCCACAAACCGCGGCCGATCCTTGGTCGAGAACTGCTGCGCCACTTCCTTCGCCAGTCGCGCCGCCGTGACGTTAATCTCGTGCACCCGGTCCGGCAACTCAAACTCACTCAACACAATTCGCGACCCGCCAAACGTATTGGTCTCGATAATATCGCAGCCAACCTTAAAGAAGTCCGCATGAATATCCCGAATGATGTCGGGACGGCTCAACACCAGTACTTCGCTGCAGTTCTCCTTGCCCCAGTAATCGTCCAGGGTAGGATTCCGTACCTGAATGTTCGTCCCCATCGCGCCGTCATAGACGACAACGCGCTCCTTCACGGTTTGTAAAAAATCATTCATCGGTCGTTACTTGTTAGCCGTTAGTCGATGGTTGTTAGCACGTTGCCCTCATTCTCGAAAGGCTAACGACCAGCAACCATCGGCCAACGACTGAATCTCCATGTACAAACGCCGGCCCGCGAGGACCGGCGTGTCATCCACTTCGAACTCGTCTCGAACCCTAACTCCCCGCCACCATCTGCGCCGGAGCCCCGCCGTCCACGTCCGCCTGGTTAAATACGACGCCATCTCCCATATGCGCCGGCCGGGGAGCCAGCATCTGCTCTTTGCGATAAACCAAAGTGCTCGCGTTGAACGTCGCCAGCTCAAACCCATGCCCATGCGTAATCGCGTCCGTCGGACAAGCCTCCACGCAATACCCGCAAAAAATACACCGGTTGTAATCGATGTTGTAGACCTTGGCATAGCGCTCGGCTCCGCTAACGCGCTGTTCGGCGGTGTTGTCGGCGGCTTCAATATAGATGCAATTCGAGGGACAGTTGGCGGCACAGAGAAAGCAGGCCACGCATTTTTCCAAGCCGTTTTCGTCGCGCTGCAGGACGTGAGCTCCGCGGAAGCGGGCTTCGAACTTCGCTCCCTTGAGCGGACCTTTGCCGTCGGGATAATTTTCCACTGTCGTGGGTTGGAACATCTCCATGAAGGTGATGCTCATACCCTTGGCGATGGCGGCGATGTTTTTCAGAACCGGCATACCCTTACTAGTATACCGAAAGCAGGGCGATTAAGGAGCGAAAGGCGGTGACGTTGGTCGTAAGATGCGCGGCGCGGAAACGTTGCACTTCCCGGGTAATAAGTTGCCGGCGCCAGCGAGAAAAATTTACCGGCGGGTAACCAAAGCGGTGGAGCAATCATCTAGTTGTAGGTGAGTGTACGCATGTCGCTTCGCCGGCCTCTCCGGAAGGGCAATTGCGAGTTGGCTGCCACGATTATGTGTGTGGCTGCGCTGTGCGCCTTGCTGGCGCGCTATGCTCCACCAAGCTTTGCCAGCACCTCAGCACGCTTCGCCGTCAACTCCTGCGCGAATCGGGTCCACCGACAATGCTTCGATCATGAGGACTCGGCGTGGGTGTCTCCTCCGAGCGCCACGCTGGCTGCGCCGTTTCCGGTGGTGGCGCCAGACCTAACTTGTCGTACTGATCCGTCGGTCGAAAACGTGATGGATGGCTGGCATTACAACCGCCCCCCTCCAATCAGCTAAATCTCCGGTCTTCTTTTCAGCGTTATCGGCGGCTGCACTTTCAATAGCCGCAGCGAATTTCATTCCAACACGGCTGATCGCAATGCGCGATATTCCGTGGAAACGTCCAACCTCGAAGGAATGCACAATGACTGAAGAACCGCGGACTGAAGAATCGCACAAGAACTGGAGAGATTTGTGTAGCGCCGTAATAGAGACGAAAGATCGCGATGAGTTGCTGGAACTGGTTACGGAACTCAACCAGCTCCTGGAACGTAAAGAGCAGGGCCATGATTTCAGAAAGGCAGGTATAGCGACCCAGGCTCCCGAGGAGAGGCGATGTTAAAGAATGATGCTCCGCTCCAAGCGATCAGGCCGCGGCGGACGACTGGTCCTGGAGTATCGGATGGAGTGACGGCAGATAGAGTTGGGGCACGCCTAGAGCCGACTTCTTGGCGATTCGTCCTGGGAGCCGCGCTGGGGGTGGGAGTGGCGTCTTTTCTGGCGACCGAACTCATGCACTATATTCTGGTGCCGGATATTGGACGCTCGCCGGAGAGGCTGCTGGCGGAAGGCTTATCGGCTCTGATCGTGAGCTGCCTGACCGCAAAGTTGGTGCAGATCAGCCGGGAGCGGCATCGGCTTACGATGGCCCGGATGCAGGTGATTGCGGAGATGAATCATCACATCCGGAACGCGCTGAGTCCCGTCTCGCTTTCGGTGGACGCAGTCGAAAATCGGCAATTGAATCGCGTGATCTCCGAGGCGGTGGACCGCATTGACTGGGCGCTGCGAGAAGTACTGCCCCGCGAAATACCGCTGGGGGAAAAGCAGCGGCATGAAATGGGATACCTTCAAAGACGTAGAAGTTCTCCGCACTGAGAACCGGGTCGCCGAAATCTTGTCAAGAGGCGGGAAGGAGGAGTTTTTGATTAAGTCGTTGATTCGCTGGACGAAATAAATGTGGCTAATATGCTGCTTTTACTCTATGCAGGATGATATACTGAGTATATAGAGTCGTCATTGTCTCGCGTAGTGTCTTGATGCGGGATGCATGTCGGCGCGCTGACTTGGACTATACAGTGCAAGAATTCGCCGAGTTTTGTAAGGCTACGCCCGGTGGAGATGAGCTTTCATCTATCGGCGTCGCTATGAATGAGATCAACGCTCAATCTCGGGAATTACTGAAAAAACTCAATCTTGCTGACAAGGAAGACGACATTCGGAAGGATGAACCTCTTCTTGACGCCGTCGTATCGCTTTTCAAAGCACTAGAACGCCACTATGTGCAAATGTGCGGCCTTAGGACAGGCACCGCCGGGGACTAATTACGCGCGCTCGTCGGGTGTCGTGCTGCCTCCAATTTAGGTAGGAGTGGGGCGCATCGCGGGAAAATCAAAGTCAAAATCCTAAACGGTCCGCAATTGGGAAGGTCCCACCCTTTGCAAAAAGCCGCCCTCGTTGAGATGGCAACATCTGCTGTGCGAAATCTTCGAAGTGGTTTCTCTTCTTTAGGCTTCCACGGGGACGCGTCGCTGCATCCCGATTGCCCCGGCAATGTTTGCAACCCGCTGGTACGATTGCAACCGGTCGGCAGGATCGTAGGTGTCAGTTACAACGATCACCTCGTCTGCAGCCGTATCACCCACCAACTTCTCCAGCCCGGCCTTCACCGTCGCATTTGACCCTACAATTGCTGCTCCTAGTCTGTTCTCCACGGCTGCGCGCTCCAACTCGTCCCAGAGTGAATCCATGGAATCGACGGGAGGCAACAGCTCGACCGGCTGGTTTCGAATGAGCCGCAGAAAGCGCTGCTGGGGTGTGGTAAACAATCGTCTGGCTGCGGCATCCGTCTCCGCCGCAATCACCTGTACCGCTACCATGAAGTATGGTTTCTGCAGTACTTTGCCTGGTCGGAACAGGTCGCGATATAGCTGAGCGGCCGCGTATAGGTGCTCAGGAGCGAAGTGGGCCGCAAACGCAAATGGCAAGCCCATCATCCCTGCCAGTTGCGCGCTGAAGCCGCTCGACCCAAGCAATGTGATCGGCACATTGCTCCCCTGTCCGGGAATCGCTCTCACGGTTTGCCCCGGACGCTCCGGCCCGAGGTAGGATTGCAATTCAGCGAGCAGCGCCGGAAAATCTTCACCACTCTGATGCAAATCTCGTCGCAACGCGCGCATGGTTTGAAAATCGCCGCCCGGAGCCCGTCCCAGTCCTAAATCAATTCGACCCGGATACAGAGCTTCCAGCGTTCCGAATTGCTCCGCCACCACGAGCGGTGCGTGGTTCGGCAGCATCACTCCACCACTGCCTATACGAATCGCCTTAGTCGCCGCCGCCACATGCCCAATCAGTACGGGCGTGGCCGAGCAAGCGAGTCCAGGTATGGAGTGATGTTCGGCCAGCCAGTAGCGCTTGTATCCCAACTGCTCGACGTGCCGCGCCAAGTTCACTGATCGGGCAATTGCGCTGCTCGCGAGCTCCCCGGCTCGCATGCCAACAAGATCCAGCACTGAAACAGCTAATACGTTACTCATCGCTATATAGATGAGTCCGCCACGAAAGCGATGCGCGCTGCATCGCATCCCTATCAAAACGCAATTTCATATTTAAGGTTTAGAAATCGCTCGGCGGGTGGCTCATCCTTTGCGTTCTTTGCAAAGGATGGGATTAAGCGTTCGCAACTTGGGAATGGCCCACCCTGGAGTAAAAAGCAGGTTCCTCACCGGGCCTTCAGCCCGATTCGAAATGACATCCCTCCTTTTACTAAAGGACAGAGCCTAGTCGATGCCTAGCTCCTTCGCCAGCGCCTTCCACTTACTGTCCACCAACGCTTTCGTCTTTGCATCCATCACAATTTCGTCGGGCCAGGGGCGGGTGAAGCCTTCGGTGGGCCATTTGCGGGTGGCGTCGATGCCCATCTTGGAGCCGTAGTTGGCGAGGCGGGAGGCGTGGTCGAGAGAATCGACGGGGCCGAGGGTGAATTGGATGTCGCGCTCGGGGTCGATGTGGTTGAGGACTTTAAGGGTGACGTCGTGGATGTTCTGCACGTCGACGTCTTCGTCGACGACGATGATGACCTTGGTGAACATAGCCTGGCCGAGCGACCAGATGGCGTTCATCACTTTCCGGGCCTGTCCGGGATAGGACTTGCGGATGGAGACGATCATCAGATTGTGGAAGACACCTTCGATGGGTAGATTGATGTCGATCAATTCAGGAATGGTGAGGCGCATAAGCGGGAGGAAGACGCGCTCGACGGCTTTGCCCATGTAGGCGTCCTCCATGGGAGGCTTGCCAACGATGGTGGTGGCGTAGATGGGATCTTTGCGGTGCGTGATGCATTGCACGTGGAAGACGGGGTAGAGATCTTCGAGCGAATAGAAGCCGGTGTGGTCGCCGAACGGGCCTTCGGTGCGGAGTTCGTCGAGGTTGACGTAGCCTTCGAGGACGATTTCGCTGGAGGCGGGAACTTCAAGATCAACGGTTTCACACTTGACGAGCTCAACGGGCGCAGCGCGAAGAAAGCCGGCGATTAAGTATTCTTCGACATCCGGAGGCGCCGGGACGATGGCGGAGAAAGTTACGGCGGGGTCCGTTCCGATGGCGACTGCGACTTCGAGTTTGCCGGTCGGGTGATTTGCTGAGAGGACTTGGCCACCGGAGGTGCGGGCCATTAGATCGACGGCTGCGGAGTTCCCACTTCTCGCAAAAGAAGCGAGAAGTGGGGCACCCCTTTTTGTGGTGCTGTCGGCAGATCCGCTTCCGGCATTTCTCAGGGCTTGACGGTAGTGTTCGGCTGCCACTTTTTGGCGTTGCCAATGGGTGCCGAGGGTGCGGGGGTCGTAGACCTGGAGGCGGTACATGCCTAGATTTCTTTTGCCGGTTTTGGGATCGCGGGTGGTTACGCAGGGGAGAGTGATGAAGCGGCCGGCGTCTTGCGGCCAGCATTGCAGGATGGGGAAGTCGAGCAGGGAGAAGTTGTCGTGTTTAATGACTTCTTTGCAGGGGCCGGTGGAGACGGTTTTTGGGAAAAACTTTCCGGCTTCGGTTAGGAGCGGGAGCATTTTTAGTTTGTCGAGGAAGCCTTGGGGGGATTTGAGGTCCATGAAGACGCGGATGCGGTCGGCGAATTCGTCGAAGGAAGTGACGCCGAGGGCCAGTTTCATGCGGGCTTCGGAGCCGAACTGGTTGATGAGGAGTTGATGGCCGGGATGGCCTTTGATGTTTTGGAAGAGCAGGGCGGGGCCGCCGGGCTTTACAGGTTCGTGGTTCCCAGGTCTCGCAAAAGAGGCGAGACCTGGGGCACCCTCTTTTTTGTTCTGCATGTGCATCTTGCTCACACGGTCTGTGATTTCGGCGATTTCGAGGATGGGGTCGACTTCGGTTTGGATGCGTTTGAGTTCGCCGGCGAGGTCAAGGGCGGCGATCCATTGGCGGAGGTCGTCGAAGGGCAAAGGGCTTCTCCAGGGAACTGATGATTATACCGAGTTGGCAGTGGCCAGTGATCAGTCGTCGAGAGCATCCTGGCTAACAACCCAAGGTCCCTCGCTGCGCTCGGGATGACAAGCAAGATTTTAGAGTTTGGAGCGGAGCATGGTGATTACGTCGTCGGAGGTGACTACGCCGACTAGTTTGTTGTGGTCGTCGATGACGGGGAGGGTTACCAGGTTGTATTTGTCGAAGAGTTCGGCGACTTCGTTGTCGTGGGTAGTTTCATGGGTGGAGACCAGAGGTTCCTGAGTGAGGGAAAGGAGTGCGGAGTTGGGCTGGGCGAGAACGAGTTTAATAAGAGGAACGGCGCCGGCGAGAGTGCCCTTGGAATCGACGAGATAGATGGTGCTGACGGATTCGATGCCGCCTTCGAATTCGCGCATGACGCCGATGGCGTTTTCGACGGTGGCGGCGACGGGGAGGGCGAGGAACTCGGTGGTCATGCGGCCGGCGGCGGTTTCTTCGCGGTGTTCGAGGAGTTCGACGACTTCCTGACTGGCGGCGGGTTCCATCTCGACGAGGATTTGCTCGGTGCGATCCTGCGAGAGATCGGCGAGGAGGTCGGCGGCGGCGTCGGGATCCATTTCCTCGACGATGTCGGCGGCGCGTTCGGAGTCGAGGGATTCGACGATCGACTTCTGGATATTAGGTTCGACCTCTTCGAGAGTTTCGGCGGCGACATCTTCGTCGAGGGTGCGGAAGACGGCTTCGCGCTCATCGGGAGCCAGGTCTTCGACGATGTCGGCGATATCGGCGGGATGGAGCGTGGCGAGGCCTTCGTGAGAGATCTTGAGTTTGATGCGGCGTGCGGGGTCGGTTTCGATGAGATCGACGAAGCTCCAGGGGATGGTGCGGGGAGGAATTCTCTGGAGCAGGACGTGGAGAGCGGCGCGGGGCGCGAGGCCGCGCAGGAGGCGGCGGACGGCGCCGCGGACGCCGATATCGACGGATTGGATGTGCAGCACGGCATGAGTGCGTCCGGCTTCGATCATGGCGTCGATTTGAAGTTCGACATCGTTGACGCGGACGACTTTGCGTCCATTGATGTCGATGACCTGCTGATCGAGGAGATCGCGTTCGAGGAGAAACAAGCCTTCAGCGCCGTTGGCGGCGGGCCAGTCGGCGGGATTGGTGGAGGCGTGAATATTGGCGTCGATGGTGGAAACGGCGGAGAAGGGAAGGACACGGTTGCCGGATTTGGTTTTAACGATGAAGGAGGCGATGCGGTTGCGGTCTTCCTGGGGAGCGAGAGTGACTTCGCGCACACGTCCGGATGCCGCGCCGGACGCGTCATAGACGGTGGCGCCGAGAAGTTCGGAAAGAGGCAGCGAGGTCATCCGGGTAGAGGATAGCGGAGATTGGCGGGAAGAAGAAATGAAATGTGAGAGGCGAGCGGAAAAAGATTGGGCTGGGCAGCTAATTCTTATTTCACATATGTGCGGCTGTGGGGCTGCCGAAACCGCACCAACATTGACGAGGTGGTTAGAATTAAGTCTATGGCCAGTTCATTGAATACGACGGAGCCTGCAGGGCGAAAGCCACCCTCGTTCGGAGTTAGAGAGTTCCTGTTTGGACTCTTCCTGGCGATCATCTTTTTGCTGCTGGGCCACAGCATGGTGCGTCGCCGCTTCTTTCAAGGCGGCCGGTATCACCGGAACGGCTCGGTCGGCCAATAGCAGACACCGAAAACAGATCGACCATAAAAACTCTGCTGAGGACGGGCGAGACGTAGGCAGGTCGCTGCCCTCTGGTTACTTGTCGGCGGGCCGGTTTCGCGGTGCAATTGGCTGGGGAGGGACATATGGGCCGCATGTTCGGTTTTCTCAGCGCCGTCATCGTTCTGGCTCTTGGCATGTACGTTTATTCCAGGCAGGCGCAGAGCTCTTCTGCTGCCGCCGGGGTGAACAATCCGAAGGCCGCCATTAACATCACTGGAGTAAAGAGCGATCTGATCAGTATCGCCACCTCCGAGCGACGGTACTACGCCAGCGAAGGGAAATACGCCTCGCTCGACGAACTGATCTCGAGTAGCTACATCACCGTTGCCCGGCAGCGTCCTCCTTATACTTATGAGGTTCAGAGCAGTGCCACTGGCTTTCGTGTAGTCGCTACGCGTTCCGGCGACGACGGCTCTGGAATGCCCGCGCAGCTTTCCGTCGACGAGAACATGGAGTTCCAAACGTCGGAATAGGGGTTCGGTGGCGTTTCTTCTTCGGGATGGTTAACGAATTTGGCGCGGCGTGTTATTCAATGGTTTGCGATTGCGAACAAGGGAGAAGCGGGAGCCATGCCTTACCGGCTGGAGGGACGGCTCCCGCAATATCCCGATCAATTTCACGGGGTGACCGCAATCCAATCCTGGCTGGGAACAATTGCAGTGTTCTCGGCGGGCGGGCCAGGAATTACGCTCCCATTGGAATTATCGATCGAGTAATCGGCAATGGCCGGGCTGCTGGAGCCCGTACAACCCTCCGGAGAGGTAGTTCCCAGCGCGTAAACGAAGCTGCCCGACGGATCCACTTTAATTACGTCGGATGCGCAGAATCCACCGCCATCGGCTTGTCCACCGGTATTGGTTTCTCCCTCCAGCGTTAGGGCACCGGTCGAGGAGTTCAATTTGAAGTAGGAGATACCGTTGGCCTCGACATCGGCGACGTATACGTAGTTCCCCTGGGGATCCATGCTTATGCCCTGCTGGCCAGCGCCCGGGCACATGGGACCGCAAGGCTCGTTGTTTACGTAGGGCGAGCCGGGAAGATTGGTAAGCGAGCCAGTGGCTGGGTCAATCGCGAAACCAGCTACCGCACCCGTTCCCCAGCCAGGAACATACAAGTATTTTCCAGCCGGATCGGTAACCAGTCGTATTCGCCGGTGGAACTGCAATTGGAACAATTGGGCGGACTGGGCACCAGATATGGCGAACCCGGCAGCGGAGTCAGGGCGCCATTCACCTTGTCGATGCTGAAGCCATCGATTTGATTGGAGAACGTTATATCCACATAGAGGTAGCTGCCGGTGGAGTCGACGGCCACGGCCTCGGGATCACCCGAGGTGGAAAACGGCGAGCCGGGCACCTGTTTAAGTGAGCCGTTGCTCTGCACCGCGAACACGGTAACGCCCGCATTGCCACCGTGGCTGGTATCGGTGGTCTCGTAGACATAGTCGCCCGAAGGATGCACGGCCACGTAGGTGCCGGTGCCCCCGGCCCCAAACGGAGACCCGGGCACAGCGGTCAGATAGCCATTGTCACGGTCGATGAAGTAGGCCGAGAGGTCTTGCGATCCCTGATTCGCAACATACAAACGGTACCCACCCTTATCGGATGCGACCCGCACTGGCCCCCAGTGCGCCCACACCGGAGACTGTCCGGTCGCCGTCAGGGCGCCCGAAGTTGGATTGACCAGATAGCCGGCAATCTTCCCCGCGTTGTATTCCGTCGTGTAGAGGAACCTGGGCTCCGGATATGTATCGCTGGTGACCGTGATGGTGAGCGGGATTTTGCCGGCGCCGCCGCATTCGTCCCAGGCTTGCACTACGGTGTTGTATGTACCGGGCTGTAGGTTGATTTGCGTATTCAGTTGACTGCTATTCACCACGTAAGCCAAAACTCCCGGCGACGTATAAATGCCAATTGCGGAAACACCTTGCGGACATTGAGAACTAGTAGCCGAGGCGACGAATTGGACTGGAGAAGTGATGCCGGAACTATTGACTGGGGTTGAGACCGTGACTTGCGGAGTGGTTGCGAACGAAAGACCGGTCAGGATTAAGGCTACGCAGATGATGAGGTAGAACGCGCGCTGACCTGCAAACGTAGGCCAACCGGCAAAAGGGGGACGAAGAGGATGGACCATATATTTAGCCTCGAAACCTGCACTTGAGGTTTGTAAATTGCGCGCGTCAGATGCTTGTGCCGAGTTGGAAGGTTGGTGCGAAAGGCTTGTAAACCGTGGGTTTGAGCATTTGCGAATTTGCTGCGGAGGGTGACGCAAAGAACGCCGATGTCCTTGTTGGACCATTCGAGCTCCATGCCGGCGAGCATTCCGATGCCGATGGCCACAGCCATTTTTAAGGCGATGGGAGCGTTGCGAAATGTGCGGTATCGGGCTGCATTCCTGGCTAACGTCCTGTTTACCGCTTTATTCCAGCAACGCAATGAACGCTAATACAGAAGTGCGCTTGCGTGGCGGGAACGTTTTGATTCGCAGACCGTATAATCGTGAGTAGTGCGGCTTCTTTTTGACATCTTCGGGCAGACTCTGCGGACGCTGTGGGGACACAAGCTGCGGTCGTTTCTGACCATGTTTGGGATTGCGTGGGGAGTGTTTTCGCTGCTGCTGCTGGTGGGGCTGGGGGAAGGATTCCGGTCGGGTAATAAGAAGCAGTTCGATACGCTGGGCGAGAACGTGATGTTCATCTGGTCGGGGCGGGCTCCGGTGATGCAAGGGAGTTTTACCGCGCTGCGGCAGTATTACCTGACGGATCGCGATTACCAGGATATTTTGCGCGAGTGCAGAAGCGTGGGAGCGGCGGCGCCGGTCATCCGGCGCAACGATATCCGGGCGGTGAGCGATTTTTTTCAGGCCAGCGGACAGATGCTGGGAGTGCCGGCGATGTTCAACCAGATTCGCTATCTTCCGATCAAGGAAGGGCGCTGGCTGAATGCGATGGATGTGGCGCAGAAGCGGGCGGTGATTGTGCTGGGAGATGAGGCGCGGCGGACATTGTTTCCGGGGCGACCGGCGGTGGGGAGCACGATTCTGCTGAATGGCGTGCAATTTGAAGTGGTGGGAACGCTGGAGCGGATTGGGCACGGCGATAACAATACGCAAAACCTGCAGTGTTTTATGCCTTTCAGCACGATGCGCGAGTACTTTCGACCGATGAACGTGGGCGAGGCGACGGACGTAATCAACATTATTGAATACCAGCCGAAGACGCGGGCGGTACACGAAGCGGCGAGGCAGGAAGTACACAAGGTGATTGCGCGGAATCATGGGTTCGATCCGAACATTCCGGATTCCTTTGACGAATGGGATACGGTGAATACGGTTGATCAGGTGGGGAAGATTTTCGATGCGATGAACGAGTTCCTGGGGAGCGTGGGACTGGTCACGCTGGGGCTGGGAGCGATTGGGATCATCAACATTATGCTGGTAGCGGTGGCGGACCGGACGCGGGAGATTGGATTGCGGAAGGCGTTGGGGGCGACGAATGCGAGCATCATGTTCCAGTTTTTTGTGGAGGGCGCGTTTTTGACTTTGTTGAGCGGACTTACGGGGATTGCGGCGGCGGCGGGAGTGATGATGGCGCTGTCGGGGGTTTCGCTGGGCGAGGGGTTCGATCCGCCCAAGCTGGTGGCGCGGACGGCGGTGCTGGCGGTGGCGTCGCTGGCGGTGGCGGGAGTGGCGGCGGGATTGTATCCGGCGCGGCGGGCGGCGATGCTGCAGCCGGTGGAGGCGTTGCGAAAGGAGTAGCTTCTAGCTGCTAGCTACTGGCTTCTAGCTAACCCTCGGCCCTCAGGGGCCCCCGTCCGTATTGGTTCGGGGTGGCACGACTGAAGTCGTGCCCTTCCCGGGCCACATTTATGAGGCAGTTTCCAGGTTTAGCTAGAAGCTCAGGAGCTTAGGAGTTAGAGGCTGAGACTTATGCATAGGGATTTGTTGGGACAGGCGTTTGCGGCGATGCGGCATGACTTGCGCAAGACCATGCTGACCATGGCGGGAATGGCGTGGGGGATTGCGACGGTCGTGTTGCTGCTGGCGTACGGGAACGGGTTTGGCAACGCCATTACGAATATTTTCCAGAGTTTCGGCGCGACTGCGGTGGGAATATTCCCGGGACGGACGTCGCAGCAGGAGGGTGGGAATAAGGCGGGAGTCGAGGTGCGCTTCACCAATGACGACATTGAATTGCTGCGGAATAATATTCCGTTGTGCAGGCATGTGGTGCGGATGTCGCAGAAGGATTCGTCGGTGCAGAACGGAAACCGGACTTTCACGATGCCGGTGGTGGGCATGGATCCGGCGATCGAGGAGATATGGAATCTGGACATGGATCAGGGACGATTCATCGACGATCAGGACAACGCACAGCACCGGTTATTTGCGGTAATTGGATCGGAGGCGAAGGACAAACTGTTTTCCGGCATGCCGGCGGTGGGAGAAGATATACGGGTGAATGGGGTGGAGTTCCAGGTGCTTGGGGTGGTGAAGCCGCGGATGCAGGAGGGCGACGACGACGATAACCGGACGATCTACATCCCGTATAACTCCATGAATGTACTGAAGGACAATCATTATCTGGATGGAATCTGGATGGATTCGGTAGGGCTGAATCATGACCGGCTGGATCAAACAGTGCGGGACACGCTGGGAGCGGCGCATAACTTCAAGAGTGACGATAAACGGGCGGTCTTTGTGTTCGATGCGCAGAAGCAGCTTTCGCAGTTTGGGATTATTTCATTGGCGCTGAAGGTGCTGCTGGCGTTTATCGGGACGCTGACGCTGGGGATCGGCGGCGTGGGACTGATGAACATGATGCTGGTGACGGTGACGCAGCGGACGCGAGAAATCGGCGTGGAGAAGGCGCTGGGAGCGCGACGGCGAGATATTTTGTTTCAGTTTCTGGCGGAGGCGATGGTGATTACGGGGGTGGGCGGCGCGCTGGGGATTGGGCTGTCATATGTGGTGTCGGTGTCGGTGGGGAGGCTGACGTTTTATAGCGCGATGGCAAAACATGCGGAGGCAGGGGACATCCGGCTGATTGTGTCTCCGATGATTTTGCTGGTGGCGGTGGGGATATTGGCGATGGTGGGAGTGGTGAGCGGGATGGTTCCGGCAATGCGGGCGGCGAAGCTGGATCCGATTGAGGCGTTGCGATACGAGTAGCTAGTACCGAGTGCGGCGCGTATGACTTTGGACGATGACATTTTGAGTTTGGCGGCGCCGAAGGCTGATGCGCGGGTCGCTTACGGGAGCGATGCGAATCAGTTTGTGGATTTGCGGTTGCCGAAGGGGATGGGGCTGCATCCGCTGGCGATTGTCATTCATGGCGGGTACTGGCGGGCTCGATACGACCTGGTATATATGGGGCATTTGTGCGCGGGGTTGACGGCGAAGGGCGTGGCGACGGCGAATGTGGAGTACCGGCGAGTGGGCAATGCGGGCGGAGGATGGCCGGGAACGTTTGCCGATATGCGAGCGGCGTATCAGCTTCTGGTGCAGAGTGCGCAACAGCATCGGTTTGACGTGCGGCGGGTGATTGCCATGGGACATTCGGCCGGAGGGCAGTTGGCGCTATGTCTGGCGGCGCGTGAGATGGGCGTGAAAGCAGCAGTTTCGCTGGCAGGAGTTGTGGACTTGCAGCGGGCTTATGAACTGCATTTGAGTAACGATGCGGTGGTGGAGTTTCTGGGCGGGACGCCGGCGGAAGTGGCGGACCACTATCGCGAGGCGGATCCGATGCGGCTGGCGATTGGGGCGCGGCAGTGGCTGGTGCATGGGGCTGCGGATGATGTGGTGCCTCCTGGGTTGAGCAAGGATTACGTGAATGCGAAGGTGAAAGCGAAAGAAGACGCGCGGCTGGTGGAGATTTCGGGGGCGGGACATTTCGAGGTTGTCGATCCGCGGGCCGGGGCTTGGGGGGAAGTGGAAAGAGTGGTGATAGACGCGGTGGGAAAGGCTTGAGCACAGAGGGCACCCTTCGACTACGCTCAGGGCAGGCGGGGGAGCACAGGGTAAACCTCAACACTGCGTCTCGGCGACGCTGAGTCCTCAGGCGACTTTCGGCTTCGGGGTTGACTGCGGGCGGCCGCTGGAGTGTTCGGGGCTGTTGCCGGGCTCGGGGAAGTCGGTGTCAGCGTCTTTGAGAATGGGATCCTGGTCGCGGTGGCCGATTTGGCCGGACAGGCCGGTGTTGCCGTCGTGAGCATGTTCTTCCTCAGTGGCGCCTTTGGCGGCGTCAGGATCGTTTTTTGAAATGTTGGTCATGGGGAATCTCCTAGAGATTATTTCATAAGGCGGTTTCAGAGGGCCCGGTCGTTCCCGCGGGGGCTAAAGCCCGTGGGGATTCTGGACGCTTACGCGGCGCTGAAGCGCCGCTCTTCCACGTCACTGCCTACATTGTGGAGTCTTTCCGCTCTTCCATGTTGCTACCGGCATTTTCAAGTTTTCGCACTACTCCTGAAGCCGTGCTCTTCCTAAAGCCATTATGAGATGCTGATGGCTTCCAAAGAGGTGATGGTGAAGGCGAAATTATTCGCCGGGGCGCGTGGCTGAAGAGACTCCGAGCTTGCGCAGGCGTTCCCGCGCCTGAAGAGCTTCCGGAGAGTGAGGGTAACGCTGGATGAGGTGGCGCAGTTCTTGCACGCCGTCCTCCTGCTTGCCGAGTTCGATTAGTGCAAAACCTTTTTTCAACTGAGCGGATGCGACTTTGGTTCCGGTGGGAAAGTTCTGCAACACCTGATCGTAGCTCTGCGCGGCTTGCTGGTAATTTCCTTGGCGGAATTGAATTTCGCCGAGGTAGAAGTAGCAGTTTCCGGCGAGATCGGTGTTGGGATAGTACTTGATGTAATCGGAAAATTCCTGAACGGCGAGATCGTTCTTGGCGCCGTTGTAATCGCGAAGCGCGTTGTTGTAGAGGACATCGGGCGGCGGCGCCTGGGCCTGAGCTTGCTGCTGTGCTTGTTGTTGGGCAGTTTGCGCGGCCTGGCTCTGCTGGGATGCTTGCATGTCTTCGAGCTGTTTGCTGACTTTGGCGAGGCGCGCTTTAAGTTCGTCGAGGCTGTCGTTGAGCGATTGGATTTGGCCGGAGAGCTGGTCAACGTGCGCGCCGGAGTCCCCCTGCTGTTTTTGCAAAGTGGCTTGCAGGGCGGTAAGTGCGGCGGCAACTTTGTTAACGGCGTCGGTATCCTGCTCGACGAGATTCTTCATGACGCCCATACGCTCGTCGAAGCTGCGCTGCATGGCGGTCATCTGTTCCTGGAGCTGCTGGACCTGGGTCTGGAGCTGGATAGTTTCTTTGTTGACGCCCCATGCGGGCATCGCGGCGAAGCTCAGGACAGATAGCAAAGCGAGAACGGCGGAGCGGATTTGTGGTTTCATAAGCGCAATTTCCCTGCGATCTATTTTAGATGGATTGGGGACGCCGTGGGTTGTGAAGATTGGTGAAGGAACCTGAAAGGGCATGGGTGACGACTAAAAGCCAATGCGGCGATCTTGGCGCTACCGGTGTGGCGGGGACGCCCACACGACAGCGGCGCTACTGGGAATCTGGGGCATCGCTTGCGCGATGCCCCAGACGCTTGAGAGATCCCCTACTTTTGATAGACGAAGTGGCCGCGGCGGTTTTGCTGCCAGCAGGCTTCGTTGTCTTCCATGCAGAATGGCTTCTCCTTGCCGTAGCTGATGGTCTTGATGCGGGCGGCGCTGATGCCAGACGTGATCAAGGCATTCTTCACCGAACTGGCGCGCTGGTCGCCCAGAGCCAGGTTGTACTCGGTGGAGCCACGGTCGTCGCAGTGTCCCTCGATCGTGAAATTGATGTTGGGATGCTGGTTGAGGAAGAGCATGTCGGCCTGGATGGCTGAACTCTGATCGGCGCGAACGTCGGACTTGTCGTAGTCGAAATAAACGTCCTTGACGCTTTGGCCGAACAAGTCTTCATCGGTAGGTGAAGGAGTTGGAGCTTGAACCACGGGTGGAGGCGTGACCGTAAGGCGCGTGGTAGCGTCCTGCGTGCCGCCGGCGCCTTTGGCCGTCAGGTGGTAGGTGGTGGAATCGGTGGGGCTGACCTGCTGCGATCCGCTGGGCTGAACCGCACCGATGCCGTCAATGGAGACGTCGGTGGCGTTGGAAGTCTGCCAAGTCAGCGTGGCAGATTGGCCCGTCTGAATGGTATCTGGGCTGACGGAAATTGATGCGGTTGGCGTTGGCGAGGGTGGTGGGGGTGGTGGCGGCGGCGGAGCTGCTTTCTTTTTGCAAGCGCCGAGCATAAGAAGGGCGGCCAGAGCAATGACGGTTGCAAGTACCTTCAAAGTTTGATGTTTCATGTTCTTCCTCTTCACGTTGGATCCTCCTGCGGACCGGAAAATCGATTTCAAGTTGCGACGAAGTATTTTATTTCCAACTCCAGTTGGGTTGAGAGTTACGTCCGGTAAAAGTTAACTGATGGAGCTTGGTGCCGTCGGCGAGCATTTCCCAGATTGCTTCCTTGCCGGACCGGCTGGACTGAAAAACGATGTGGCGGCCGTCGGGCGACCACGAGGGGAAATCGTTGCGCCCGCCATCGTGGGTGAGCTGGACCCATTGTTTGCTGGCGATATCCATCAAGTAAATGTCAGAGGAGCCGGGCTCGCCGGGGCCATATTTACGGGTCCAGGCCAGGGTGAGGAACTGTCCGTTGGGTGACCAGTTGGGTGAGACGGCGTAGCCTTGGTCGGTCATGCGCTGCAGGTTGGTGCCGTCGGCTTCCATGGTGTAGACCTGAGGCAATCCGGTGCTGCCGCTGACAAAAGCGATCTGGGATCCGGTCTTGCGGTTCCACACGGGAGAAACATCGGGGCCTTTGCCGGTAGTCATGGCATGAAGATTGGCGCCGGAAGCATCGCAAACATAAATTTCCGAATGGCCGCCGCGGGAGGAGGAAATGGCGAGCCGGGCTCCATCCGGGGACCAGGCGGGAGACAGATTAGTGCCGCCGAAGCGGGGGAAGCTGACCAGACGGTTGAGATCCATGGAATATATAAGGATGTCCCAGCCGGTTTTAGTTAAAGCGCTGAAGGCGAGACGGGAGCCGTCGGGGGAGATGCGCGGCGAAAGAGCGATCGAGCCCTGATGAGTGAGCTGATGCTGATTGGAGCCGTCGTAATCCATCATCCAGACTTCTTTGTGGCCGCTGCGATCGCTGACGAAAAAGATTTTGCTTTCGGCGATGCCGGCGATGCCGCCGCCGAGGCGGTAGATGATTTCATCGGCAAACTTGTGGGCGATGAGGCGGGCGGCATCGTCGGTGGGGACGTCCGAATATTGCTTGCCGAGGACCAGGGGCGAGGCGGTGTTCTTGACGTCGTAGAGCCAGCCCTGGACGGTGACTTTGCCGGCGGTGACGGCGAGATTGCCGAAGGCCAGCATGGCGGCGTTGGGAGGAGGCGAGTTCCAGACTCCGAAGGTGACTTCGGGGGGCTGGCCGGGCACCTGCAGGGGATAAAAACTTTTGGAGACGAGTTCGACAACGCCGGAGTTGTCGAGGTCGTTCCAGAAAGTGTCGTTGAAAGTTTTGAGCAGGGCGGTGGTCTGGGAGTCAGCGCTGGAGGGTTTGAAATCGGGAACGGCGAGGCGGACTTTGTCGACGCCGAGACCGGAGCCGGTGCGAACCCAATCCTGGGCGAAGGAGACGGAGCCGAGCACGAGAAGGAGCAGGAGAAGGGAAGACAAGCGGCCGATGGGACGCACGCTTCGGGCGCTCAGGAAAGAGTGCGAGAACTTGCTGCGACTGACTTGTCTGTGGCTTTCTGGCATCCGTCTGGCGCTGCTACTCGGGTAACGGCAAAAGCATACCCTGTACGACAATATCGTATCCCGATACGTTCCGTTTGGCAAGTTACGATCGCTCCTGTGCAAGGGTGTGGAACCTTAAGAATAATCCGATGGATGCGTTAGTTGTTTCTTATTCTGCAAATCCTGCCTATCGAAATTTCCAGGTGTTCTGTATGGATGCGGTAACAGGCTCATAAGTACACAAATTTATTTCCTGCTGTAATCAAACCAGTACTCGACCGAGATCTTGCTGCCGTTGTAATCAGGAGGTAACGTTCCGAAAGTGTCGATGCGCTGCAACGCGCGGACGGCGGACTGATCGAGCGAGGGGACGCCGCTGGATTGCTCGACCTGCACGTTGTCGGGATGACCATCACGGGCGACGTCAAAGGTGATGTAGACGCGCTGTGCGCTGGTGATGCGGGGATCGACCTCATATTTCAGCCAATTGTCGGAGACTTTGCGCTGGATGACCTGGACGTACCAGCCGTATCTGGTGCCGAAGTCGCCGCCGCCTCCATTGACCGCGAAGCCACCTTTGGCGCCGCCGGCGGCGAAACTGCCATACGGTCCGCTGACGGGGCCGCTTTCGCCGAAGGCAGCCTGGTTGGTCTCTTCTTCAGGTGCGGGTTCAGGCTTTGCTTTGGTTGAGGCGGGAGGCTTCTTGGGCTTGATTTTGGCATTCTTGCCCTGAATCTCGATGGCGTCAGGCTCTTTCTCTTCAATCTTGGGTTCGGACTTGGTGAGGCCTTTGGATTCATTGGCCAGAACATTCTGCGTGGGTGCGGCGGGCTTGGGCAAGGGAACTGAACTCACCAGGGTGACACCCATGGCCTCGCCTCCGCCACCAGCACCCCAGCCTTGGCCAGTGGCTCCAGTGAAGACGACGGAGTAAAGCACAATGATGGCGGTGAGCGCGACGTGAAAGCCGGCGGACCAGCCGAGGGCGCGTCCCCAGTTATCGTGCTCGAAAAATATCTCAGCGTTTCGTGCCATTTTCTTCCAAGGGCTGAGTGACGATGCTGACGTTGGTGATGCCCGATTGTTTTACGGCGTCCATGACCGTGGCGAAGGCGCCGAAGGGGACATTTTCGTCGGCGCGGATGAAGATGAACTGGTTGTGGGGATCGCGAATCTTCTGGCGAAGCTTGGCGGCGATCTGGTTGATGTTGACGGCGTCGTTGCCGAGAAAGACACGCTGATCCTTATTGATGGTGATGACGGTGCGTTCTTCGGTGATTTCCTTGACGGTGCGGGTCTTGGGCACGTTGACTTCAATGCCGGACTGCAGGATGGGCGCGGTGACCATGAAGATGATGAGCAGGACGAGGACGACATCGACGAGGGGAGTGATGTTGATATCGGCGAGAGCAGTTTGAGTGCGGCCGTTGGACGTGGTGAAAGCCATTAGCGCCTCCCATCGGCCACGGGTTGCGGCTGAATGCTCTCGATGGCGTTCAGGACTTCGAGGGAGAAGTCGTCGCCGCGAGCGGCAAAGACTCGAATGGCATTACCGATGAGATTGTAGGCGATGACGGCAGGGATGGCGGCGGCGAGCCCGGCGGCGGTGGTGATGAGAGCTTCGGAAATGCCGGGGGCGACGGCGCGCAGGGTTGCTCCGCCGGCGGTGCCGAGGCCGTGGAAAGCGTCGATGATGCCCCAAACGGTGCCGAACAAACCAATGAACGGGGTGACGGCGGCGGTGATGGCAAGCCATGGCATGTTGCGTTCGAGGCGTGTGATCTCTTCCGAGGCTCCGATCTGCATGCCGCGCTGGACGGCAGTCAGGCTGCGGAGAGTAGCGCCGGGCGCGGTGAGTTGGCGCTTGTATTCCTGGTAGCCGCCTTCAAAGACGCCGACCAACGGGCTGGGACGAAACTGCTCGGAAACGGCGGCGATATCCTGCAGACGCTGGGCTTTGCGAAAGGCGCGAAGAAAACGTCCGCTCTGAATGCGGGCGCGCCGCAGCAAGCTCCACTTGGTGAGGATGATGGCCCAGGAGATAAGGCTGAAGGCCAGCAAGGTGAGAAGAACAAACTTGGCGACTGGACCCGTAGTGGAAAGCAGATCGAGAATTTCGCCGCCGACGAAAAATGCAGGATATGAGAGAAGTTGCATCGTGATTTGAGGGTACCTTCCCGAGATTATAGATGATTGGCGCGGGCTTCTTTGCGGGACGTGCCCTGAAGGATAACGTGTGGGCGTGATCGTTTGTCCGATCGTCGTGTCTCAATCCGCCGACTCGACCGAGAAGCAGTCGAGCTTCGCTCGAATGGACAGCCCCTTCGACTTCGCTCAGGGCCGGCTGAGGCGGCTGTCCCTACGTGAGACCTGCTATGAGACTTGAATTTGGTTGATATACCCCGGAGGGGAGGCTGACATCCAATTGGGAAGGAATATTTTAACTCTGGAATTCTGGGAGGAAGAACTTATGGCGCAGCATGGAATGCTTCGGGAATATCGTTTTGTAGATGCGGCGGAGGATATCCGCGGGTCCAAGTTGTACGGGCTGAAAGATGAGAAGCTAGGCAAGATTGACGATGTGATTTTCGACTACTCCACGGGTGTGATTCGCTACGTGGTGGTCGACACGGGGGGATGGCTGACCACAAAAGAATTTGTTGTCCCGGCGGATCGGCTGCGGGCCTCCAGCGAGCATCAAGACGACTTCGCGGTGGATTTGACCAAGGCGCAGGTGGAGAGCTTTCCCCCTTATAAAGAGTCAGACCTGGAATCGGATGAGCATTGGGCGGATTATGAAGGACGCTATCGCTCAAAGTGGGAAGCCGATCCGATCATGCATCAGGCGGAGACGGACCTGAACATTACTCCGACGACCGCGCAGATGCCGGGGAATTCGTCTTCGGCGAGGGTGGTCAGTTCGGTGGCGGGAACGGAAGATACGGGCGGCTTTACGGAGCCCGGGTTCGCAGCCAGCACCAGTTCGGTGGTGATCCCGAGCAATGCCGTCGGCATTGGGGCACGCTGGGACACGTTCCAGGACCGACTGCGGGAGCGACGCAAGGAAGTAATTGACAGCGGCGGGGAAGAGGGCGCGGACAACTATCGGAAAGCAGGCTAGAGGCCATCTCACAATGGACCGAAGAAGTAAACTACCGGACCTCAGGGGGCTGGAAGCTCGCGTCTTTATTGGCTGAATCGCCGGAGTAACGTTTCTTCAATTGTTTCCTGTCGGGGAGGCCTGAACAGCGCCATTGACTGCGACTTTTCGCGCGTATGTCCGGGCCCCCTGCCTCCGAAGTGTTCACTTTTATACAGACCCACTTTTGAAGCGCTCGCTACACTTGTCTGTCGCGGTGTGGGGGTAGCGGCTCTCGCGCCCATCCGGAACATTAAACTGGAGATCCGTGAAATGTCTACGAACCCTTCGCGCGACCCTCTCGGGGAAGGCGATCCTTCGCAACACGTGCCGAGAACGCGGCAGTCGCCAGTAGCTGATTTAGACTTATGGCGGCAGCTCAAATTCAAGAACGAGCAGGCCATTGCGGAGATATATGATCGATATGCGCCAGTACTCTTTCGTGTCGCTAATCAGGTCTTGCGCGATCCAGGGACGTCCGAGGATGTTCTTCAAGAAGTATTTCTCCAGCTCTGGCGGGTTCCGGAAGCCTTCGATCCTGCAAAGGGCAGTTTAGCGACATGGCTCACCATAGTATCGCGGCGACGAGCCATCGATCGGCTGCGGGAACGCAAAGGAGAAACCGACATTGATAATGTGGTCGTCGCCATCAACCCAAGGCAGTTGGCTGACGCAGCTTTGAATCAGATCACTGACAAGGTCAGATTGGTCCTGGAGGATATGCCTAAGAAATTGCGAGTCCCTTTCGAGTTGGCCTATGCTCAGGGATTGACATACCGCGAGATCAGCGAGCAAACGGGAGATCCTCTAGGGACAACAAAGTCCCGCATCCGGCTGGCGATGAACTTGATCCGCAAGAAGCTCGACTGCAATCGGGCAAACGCGAATGGAAACGGCCATGTTCGATAAATCCCATCTGGTTGCAACGGACGAGACTGCTGAACATGCAACTTTGTACTGTCTCGGAGATTTTTCGCCGGAAGACAGAAAGAACTATGAAGAACATCTTTCCTCCTGTGCTGTCTGTCGATCTGAGGTTGAAAAATATGCCGCCGTCATCGCCGACCTTGCCATAGCGGGAGGTGGCGACCTTCCCTCAAAAGCCCGAGCTGCTTTTTTGACTCGGATTCACAACGAGAGGGCCAATCGAGAGCAGTGGGCCAAAATCAGCAGTGTGCTAATCACGGCTGAACTCTCCGCACGTCCGACCCGGAAAAAGAACCGCGAGCAGGTGACTGCCGCACTCGATCAGATGGCTAACAGACCTTCGGGGATTGAGCAGGAATTGCTTGATGCATTGGTTCGTGCGGCCCTCGACCTGTGCGACGCCGGTACCGCAGGTTTCAGTGTTCTGTATGAGGACGAGAAAGTCTTTCGATGGGATGCCATCGCGGGAGATCTTGCTGCAGCAAAGGGCGGAACGACCCCGAGCAATTGGAGTCCCTGTGGTACCACTCTCGATCTTGGGTCGCCACAGCTTTTCTCGCTTCCAAGCCGCTGCTTTGAATACTTCTCAAATTCTCCACACCAGATCGTCGAAGGATTGGTGGTCCCGGTTTATGTGGGCGACAAGCCGCTGGGCACCTTGTGGGTCGCCTCCCATGATGACCGCAAGTTCGACAAGGAAGATGTTCAAGTACTACAGCGATTAGCCAGCCTTTGCGGTACTGCCGTCGGCACAATGCGAGAACGGCAGGCGAACCAAAACTCCGAGTCTGGTCACTGATCTATAGGGATTGCGGGCCGAGCTGAGCTTAAATTCCCGTGAAGTTTGCTCGTGATCCCGTCGCATCGCACAGCGCAACTCGGACCCTACCCCCCTTGTCTGGGCGTATGCGGAATAAAATAATTGTCCCATTCGCAAATCCGAATTCAATCTTCATCCGTAGTAGAGAATATGGTGATCAAAATTGGCGGCGGCCTTGTTTCCTGCGACGCCCATCAGCCCGACACACAACTACTAAGGAGAAAAAATCGTGGACAAGTTGAGTACACTCATCAACAGAGGTATCTCGCGCCGCAAGTTTGTGGCTGGAATTGGAGCCGGCGCAGGAGCGGTTGCGGCACTGAACCTTGCCGGATGTGGCAGCAGCAGTCCCGCCACGACCACCACACCACCCCCGTCCGGACCAACTGATGCCGACGTCCTGAACTTTGCGCTTAACCTGGAGTATCTGGAGGCACAGTTCTACCTTTACGCGGCGACGGGTTCGGGGCTCGAAGCCTCGGATACCACCGCAGGCTCTGCTTCGCCCTACCAGACCGTGGGTACGGTGACCCTGGGCGACGCTGCCGCAGTGCCGGGGCTTACGCCTGCACAGCAGGAAATCCTGAACGAGATCGCCTACGAGGAGCAGGAGCACGTTCGGTTCCTGCGCAGCGCACTGGGTACGGCTGCAGTACCGATGCCCAACATCGACCTCTCGTTTTTTGGTCCACTGGCCGTTGCCGCCACGATCACCACAGCCGCCACCGGGGCAGGCTCCTTCAATCCCTTTTCCAGCTTTGACTACTTTCTGGTCGGAGGCTTCATCTTCGAGGATGTAGGGGTAACTGCCTACTCGGGTGCAGCTCCGCTGATCAGCCCGGCGGGCGTTGCGGCCGGCTATCTCACTGCCGCAGCAGGCATCCTCGCCGTCGAGGCTTACCACTCGGGCTACATCCGCACATCGCTCACCGGACGAGCCATCGCCGCGGGCTCCGCGGCCGCATATCCGTACCTGGGCGCTGCCAATCTGGTGGAGGATTTGCGCGCGACACTCACGGTCGGCGACAGTGCAGCCCCTTCAACGACAGGGTCGGTGGAGACGCTGCTCACGTTGCCGACAAGCCTGACCACACCAAGTTCGATCGTTGCGGCCAGTGCGGCTACCGCCGTCGGTTTCGCACGCACCGTGAACCAGGTCCTGCACATCGTTTACGGCTCGGCAACGGTCGGCGTCGCCAGCGGCGGGTTCTTTCCCAACGGCATGAACAGCATTTTCGCCACCACCACAGCCTAAGCGGCACCTATTCCACAAAGGAGAAAAGTTCCATGGCAAATCAAGAGACCCAAGTTCTGGATGAGATCATTGCCGCGAACCGGCGCAAGATGCTGACTCTCGGCGTAGCGTCGCTGGCTGGCCTGGCAATAGCAGGCGCGAGCGCTCCCTGGGCAAACGCCCAAACCGTAGCCTATACGGACTCAGACATTCTTAACTTCGCCCTCAATCTCGAGTATCTCGAGGCGAACTTCTACTACAAGGCGGCCTTCGGCACGACCATCGATGTGTCAAATGCCGCATCGATGGCGGCTGGCGCCCTGCAAATCACGCTCTCAGGAACCGTAGGTACTGCGGGCTCCGTCACGGGCGGCAGCCAAGTCCCGTTCACCACCATCCCGGTCGCGTCCTATGCGATCGAGACGGCCGTTGAAGAAGGCAAGCATGTCCAATTGCTGCTGACTGCGCTAGGCAGTTCCGCCGTCGCTCAGCCTGCACTCAACCTGGGCACGGCTTTCCAAACGCTCGCGGCGGCGGCGGGTATCAATATCACCGGTGGCTTTAGTCCCTATGCCAGCGATAATGACTTCCTCGTCGGAGCCTACGTATTTGAGGATGTGGGAGTCACTGCATACCATGGGGCGGCCTCGCTGCTCACCCAGTCCGCAAACCTGATCACAGCCGCCGGCATTCTTGCGGTCGAGGCCTATCACGCCGGTCTGATCCGCACGACCATCAACTATATCGATCCAACCGGCGCGAGCATCGGCATGTACACCAACCAGATTTCGACGCTGCGTGCAACGCTCTCCATGGCCGGTCTGCTCGGTGTGGCGCCCAGCGCGTACGACACTAACCCCGACGACTTTGGCTTAGCGACCTTCCCGGTTTCGCTCGCAGGCGCCGCCAACGCAACGGCAACGCGCCTCACCGATGCCGATGCAACCAACGTAATCGCCTTCGCTCGCAACACCACCCAGGTTTTGAACATCGTCACCGGTGGCGGCGCGGTCAACGGTACGACCGCCGTCAGCCCTGCGGTGGGAGTGTTCTTCCCCGCAGGTATGAATGCAGGCCCCAACGGCTTCAAATAGAAGCAAGCAAGTGGCAAGCGATTGCCGACAAGATTTCGGCAGGCGCAAGCCGAACTGGACGGGACCGGCAACACAGGACCAACAGCGATGATGTTCGTAAGGATGGGCTGGCGGCAATTCTCTCTGCCGCCAGCCTAATTTGTTTTCATACTTTCGCATTCGAAGGACCAGGAGAACTCAAAATGATTGAAGGATTGTTTCAACCGATGCACCTGCTGATCATCGCCGGAATCGCACTGCTCGTTTTCGGTCCCAAGAAACTGCCCGAGCTTGGGAAAGGACTTGGAGATGGGATTCGAGGTTTCAAAGCGGCCATGAGCGGTGAAGAGAAGCCAACTGACATCAACAAACCCGAGGGAGCGAAGAAAGACGCATGATTACGGCAGGGGCAGGTGCTCCTCTTTTCTTGGACCGATCGTATTTGGCCCCAAAAAGACAATTGAGATCGCGCAGGAAAGAAAACTTCAGATGGATCAGGCTGTTACCTCAAAGTGTGCAAAGGGCTTCCATTTGCGGTTTAGATCCTGGGCGTCGCTGAGAGTGGCGCGATTGGTCTCAAGGAATCGAATGTCACTGAGTAACCGCTCGGCTCTCCGACGCAGTAGAGGCTAAAGCCCTCGACCAAGGGCACGGTTGATCGCAGCGCTGGAAGCGCTGCGCCACCCAAAATCAGGGTTCTACGGCAGGTCGACTAGAACGGAATATCTTCATCCGTGATCGGGCCGGCGCTGGCTCCTGCGTGCTCGGGCTCTGGCATGCGCTGGTCGAAGTTGTTGCCGCCGCCAGATGATGCGCCGCGTGAGCTTTCCTTGAAGTCCCCGCCGCCGCTGCCTTCGCCGCGTCCACCGAGCAGGACCAAATCGTTCACGACGATTTCGGTCATATATTTCTTCTGGCCGCTGGTCTTATCGTCCCAGGAGTGGGTGCGCAGACTGCCCTCGATATAGACTTTGCTGCCCTTCTTCACATACTCGCCGATAATCTCAGCGGTGCGCGCCCAGGCGGTGATGTTGTGCCATTCGGTGCGGTCTTGCCACTGGCCTTCTTTGTCTTTGAAGCGCTCGTTCGTAGCCAGGCTGAACTTGGCCACGGGTGTGCCCTGCGGCGTGAACTTTACTTCGGGATCTTTGCCCAGATTGCCGATGAGGATTACTTTGTTGACGCTCTTTCCTGCCATGGGATGCTCCTTTGCAGGGGTTCACTATAGCAGAATTGGTGGGGTGGAAATGGTGTCGGCTATCACAAACTGATGGACAAAGTTCATTTTGGGGCGGACAGGCCCGCAGGTAAAACGAGAGCTAAAGGCTAAAGAGCTAATAGCTTCTTGAGGTATAATCGCGTCATGCCTCCTGCACCCGGCGCTACCAGAGCCGTGGGGATGGTTCCCGACGAGCTCAAGTGGGAACCGAAGTCCAAGGGCCTTACCACGCCCCGCAAGAAGAAGCCGAAAGAATTGGCCGTCATCACCGAATGCTGCACCGGATGCGCCGGCTCGCCGGCGTGCGTGGAGTATTGCCCGGTGGAAGACTGCATGTTCTGGGTGCCCGATGAAGACAGCACGCCGTTTGGGCGCATCGCGGTCGATCCCATTCTCTGCATCGGCTGCAAGAAGTGCCTCAGCAAAGGCCCCGACGGGGCTTTCCTGGACGGCTGCCCTTGGGATGCCATCGTGATGGTTGACATCGCCGAGGTGGAAAAAGAAGTCGGCGCGATGGCGATTTGATGGCAGCTTCTGGCTGCAGCTATTGGCTTCTAGCTTAACGGTTTCGCAGACTCGACCTTCGACGCGGTCTGCTTGAGCTCTAACAGATCCCACAGATTGCCATATAGATCTTCGAAGACCGCGACAGTTCCATACGCTTCCTCGCGCGGTGGCCTTCTGAACTTAATTTCCCGGGCCGTCATTTGACGGTAGTCTCGCCAGAAGTCGTCGGTATGCAGAAAGAGAAAGACTCGTCCGCCGGTCTGGTTGCCGATTCGGCTGGCTTGCTCGGGCGTTGAAGCTTGGGCAAGAAGCAAGCTGGTGCCGCGGGAGCCGGGCGGAGCTACAAGCACCCAGCGCTTGCCTTGTCCTAGAGCAGTATCCTCGATCACCTTGAAGCCGAGCGACTCGGTAAAGAATGCCAGAGCCTCGTCGTAGTCTCGGACAACAAGCGCGACGTGGCCTAGCGTCTGCATAATCGGCTCAGCGAATGAAGTCCAAATCTTGGGACTAACAGATCTGGAGCTAACAGATCTAGAGCTAACGGCTCTCTCTCCCTCGTATCGCTTTCTCCGTTTCAACTGCCTGCTGGCGCACTTCACTGGAGACGTTTGGGACCTCGCGCTCGTAGGGACGAACGGCGGCAAGGTCGTCGGGCTGTCCAACGAGATAAAGAGCGCGCAGCGCTTCCCACACTTGCTCATTTGCCGGATCGACCACGGCCACTTCCGCTCCAGCCGCCACATTCGCCCCGGTTTCGGCCACCGAGCGAATCCGTCCGGGGATGGACGAGCGAATTTCGGCCGTCTGCGCATGCCCGTATTCCAGCTTCGCAATCAATCCACCCTGATGGATGGCGGTGCCTGGGCGGTCCGAATCGACGATGTGGCCCGATTGTGGAGAAGTAATCTGCGCCGGTTCCAGCAGCGCGACGATCTGCGGACGCCCCGATGCATCCCCGAACCGCACCAGTGACAACGCAGCGTTGCCCCGAACCATTTGCGAGGGGTCAGCGAGTAGCTTCAGCAGGGTCTCATGAAATCCTGCGCCAGACGTGTCCTGCCCCATGACCCATGCGTCGGTGTTGCGCACTTCCTCCACGGGATCGGCCGCCAGGCGCACCAGCTCCGGATACCATTGTTTGGCGGTTGCGTCCTGCCGGGTGATGCGCTCGCCCACTTGCACCAGCGCCTGCTGAATGTGCCGCGGCTTCTTCGCGTCGTGCAGGTATTCGGTCAGCTGCTGGTCGGAAAGCTTGCGGCCGAACCAAGTGTTCCACCAGAAGAGAAAAGGCATCAGGCAGATCAGCCATGCGATCACGAAGAAGAGAAGCTTCTGGGCGGGGGACATGCCGGGCTTTCGCGGTTGAGCGTCGTCGGTGGGCTGCGCCGGGTTTGGATTGGCAGACATGTGTAGAAGACGAGGAAGAAACTATTTCGCGACTAGTCCACCACATCGGCATCGAGCACGCGTTCCTGCTCCAGATAATGCGAAACCGCATACTGGGCCAGAAGCGGCGTCTGGAGCTGGATTTCAGCTCCGATCCATTCTCCCTTGCCGTGGGAAGCGTCCGGTGCATGATGACAGCGTCCGCCGCTGCCGAACTGCGGGCCGAAGTCAGCGCTTTGGATCTGACCAAACTGCTGGATCTGGCGCCATGCCTCATCGCTCACGGTTCCGGCCACATCGATTTTCAAGCGCACGATCGACATAAACGAAGATTCTATTCACCACCGAGACACAGAGTCACGGAGAAAATAAAATTCTCAAATGTTTTCTCCGTGTCTCCGTGGTGAAACTAGCTGTGCGGAAACCATTGGTACAGCATGAAATAAACGAGCACGCCGGTGACGCTCACGTACATCCACAGCGGCCAGGTCCAGCGCGCGATGGCTCGATGCCGATCATAGCGGCCCCGCAATCCGCGACTCAACGTCATGATCACCATGGGAACAATCACGATGGCGAGCGTGACATGGGGAATCAGGATTACAAAATAAATAGTACGCCATACACCCTGGCCGAGAAAATGAATGTCCCCCACATGCAAATGAAAATAAACATAGCAAGCCAAAAACAGTGCCGAGGCGATAACGGCCGCGATCATGCAGGCTCGATGCGCGGCCATGCGCCCGCGAGCAATCATGTATCGTCCAATCAGCAGCAGCACGGCGCTAATTCCGTTCAAACTGGCGATCAGGGCAGGGAGGTAAGCGTATTGTTCAGCGATCACGCGGCAGACCTCGTGGTGCGCCGATTTGCCATCAGGAATGCCAGTCCAAACATTACCAGCGAAAACAGAAGCAACGTGGCCATGGCCGAAGGCAGGGGAAACGAGGTATCCATGCCGGGATAGAGCAGATCACGCAACGCCTCGACTCCATAGGTGAGCGGATTCATATACATCAGGACGCGAATCCAGCCCGAGGCGCGGGTCATGGGAAATAGCGCGCCCGACAAGAGCCACAGCGGAATCAGAAACAGATTGATGATGCCGTGGAAAGCTTGCGTAGAGTCCATGGGCCACGCGATGGCGAAGCCCAGCGCGGTCAGCGCGAACGAAACCAGAAATACCACTACGGCCACCAACAAGACTTGCAGCGCTTCCAGATGTATGCCCGCGAAAGGCGCAAAGATCAGGAAGATCATTCCCTGGATTGCCGCAAGCGTTGTCCCGCCCAGAACTTTGCCCAGCACAATCGCCGACCGCGGCACCGGAGCCACCAGCACCGAGAGCAGGAATCCTTCCTTACGGTCCTCGATTACCGACATCATGGTGAAAATCGAGGTGAAGAGGACAATCATGATCAGCGCGCCGGGATAAAAATAGTCCAGGTAGTTCTGCTGCCCCTGGCCTCCGCCGGAGCGGAATGAAGTGCCGAATCCCGAACCGATCACCACCCAGAACACGATTGGGGAGGCCAGCACGCCGACCACTCGCGTCTTCTGCCGGTAAAAGCGCACAATCTCGCGCCACCACAGCGTGAACGCTGGCAACAACACGCCTGTGGAAGCAGGCGCAGCCAGTCTGGATAAGGGGGCGGTTTGAGTGGCCACGACTTAACTCGCTTTCGTTGCGGGAGATTTGGTTGCGGGAGCCGCGGCGGCCTTCTTCTTACCCAACATGCCCCGGTCGCGCATCTCCCAGTACGCATTCAGCCAGAATGTTCCCGAGAGCGCCAGCAGGATCAAGCTCATAAAAAGGCCGTCCACGGTGGCCGATGGCGGCGACAGAGTGATCATGCCACTAATGAAAATCCATGCCACGCCCAGCAAAGGAATGATCCCAAGCGCCAGAGAAAGTATAAGCATCATAGAAAGCACATTACCTCCTGTGATTTTCTGAACTGGACACTGCCTCTTCTTTGTTTGCTTCACTCCAGAACTTGTGTCCGGTGCGGCGAATGAATACGTCCTCAAGCGCCGGCTTGCTCACCGAAAGCGCCTCGATCTCTCCGGGGAAAGCCTCGACAACTTCGGTCACAAAGCGGTGCGCCCCTTCACGTTCCATGCGCACCTGGTTCTCGAGTACGGTGGTCTCCACGTGAAACCGCGCCTGGATGCGTTCCGCCAGCAATCCAGCATCGTGAGCGGCATCCAGCAACACCACGTCGCCGCCAATTTCGCTCTTCAACTCCACGGGCGTGCCCAAAGCCACCAAGTTGCCCTCATTCATGATGGCGAGCCGGTCACAGCGCTCGGCCTCTTCCATCAGATGTGTGGTGACGAGCACGGAAACGTGCTCTTCATCGCGCAACATCTGCAGGTATTGCCAGAGATCGCGCCGCCCCCCGGGATCGAGGCCGGTAGTCGGTTCATCCAGTAGCAGCACTCCCGGATGATGCAACAATCCCTTCGCTAACTCGATGCGCCGCTGCATCCCGCCGGAAAACGTTTCGACCAACTCCTTGGCGCGATCCGCCAGGCCGACGCGCGAAAGGATTTCGTCGATCCGCTTCTTCAGAGCGGCGCCGCGCAGACCGTAAAGATGTCCCTGATGCCAAAGGTTCTCGTAGGCCGTAAGCTTCAGGTCGATACTCTGCGCCTGAAAGACCACCCCGATCTGCCGCCGCACTCGCGCCGGTTCCTGCGCCGCATCGTAACCCATGATGGTCGCGCGTCCTGCGCTCGGGATCATCAACGTGGAAAGAATCCGAAAGAGCGTAGTCTTGCCGCTGCCGTTCGGACCAAGCAGGCCAAACAACTCCGCTGGGCGCACATCGAACGAAACTCCGTTCAGGGCCGTGCGGTTTTCATAGCGATGCACCAGGTTTTGCACGGAAATGACGGCCGCGGCGGAAGGAAGCATTACTTCCGGGCCAGCGTCGGCGATTGCGGAGACTTTCGATGCCAAAGGGATTCCTGGATAGCGCACTACCAGTTTACGACGATACCGTGTCCAACATCATCACAATGAACAAAAGAGGCAAATAAAGGTTGGCTGGCAATGCTCACGCGGCGGAAGCATCCCGTTGCGCCCGGGATATACGCTCCTTAAGCGCCAACGGGGCGTGCCGCCAAACTTGAATTGAAAGAACTACAGTAGTCGCGAGCAGCAGCGCTCCCACGGCCACATGCGCCACCGTCGCCACGACCATGGGCAATTCCGGTTGTGCTGCGTTTGTGCCCCAGGCCACACGTGTCAAAAACGCCGCGAAGCCCAGGCAGAGCTGCGTGATCAAAAGCGACAGCATCACGATTGCCGGCCGCCGCACCGCTTCAATCTGCGAGTAAACGGAAAGCGCTCGTACCGCGGTCCACGCCAGCACGAAGGATACAACCACCGCATTCAGCACGTGCGGCCACCAGCTCATCCCGTGATGGCGGAACATTCCCCCTAGGATGAGCTGCACATACAGTACGAAGATGGAGAGCAAGGTCAGTGTGAACAGGCTGGGCCGGTGCGAGTCGAACTCGACGCGAGGTTGTTCTTCCACCCACTTGCGTCCGGTGAAGAGTGCGATTGCAACCGCGATGCAGAAAAACGTCTGCGCCATGGTGGCGTGTGCGGTGGAAACCGCCGGCGGCTGAAAGAACAAAACCGTAAGCCCACCGAGAACAGCCTGCGCGATGACGGTGCAAAACGCGCCCACGGCCAGCCAGCGCAGCCAACGCCTTCGCTCAACCAGCAGCGTCCAGATCGCGATTGCCAGTGTCAGCGATACCAGAGTCCCGGCCACCATGCGGTGGCTCCACTCGTAACGTATGCCGCCGACGAAGTGCGGCACCTTCACCAGATAGCCAAACGAGGTTGGCCAGTCCGGAACCGAAAGTCCTGCGTCGTTGCTGGTGACCAACGCGCCGGCCGTGATCACGACCAACGTCGCACATGCCGTAAACACGGCGAAGGCATGATGCGCTCGGTTGTAAGCTGCCGGGACGGCTTTCAGAGAGTTTCCCCTTGGGATCTGGCTGGTTCGCGGGAATAACGGCATTCCCGCGTTTGAGCGCGGCGGGTCGAATCGTTGACCCTGCCCGCTGCGTCAAACGGCTGATTTTATCAGACGATGAAGCTTAGGACCGCAATCATCGCTGCCACGCGCCTTACTCGGCTGCGGCCTTAAAGCTCTGATCCACGGTTTTCGTGTCTTTCGGGCCGACCGTCACCTTCTGGTCCTGTTCACCCAGTTTCTCCTGCACGAATGCAATCGTGTAATCGCCCGGCGGCAGGCCCTCGATTTCATATTTCCCGGCCTTATCAGTAACCGCATAGAACGGGCTCTTTACCACGTTGATGTACATCTTCATCCAGGGATGCTGGTTGCACTTTACCGGAAGCATGATTTCTTCGCGGGCGAAGTTTTTCTCCAGGGGAGCGGACGACGGCGGCTGCGATTCGTTCCACTCGCGGTTATCTTTCGGCGTGGGATGGATGTTGTGCGTGGTCTGATCGTCATTCTTGATCTCGACCGTCTGACCCGCCATCACACCCAGCACATGGGGATGATACTTGCAGCCGCTCTGGTCGAGCACGACCGCATCCTTGGGTACGTCGAAGGTGCGGCTGCCCAGTCCGTCTTTTACATAAACAAATACGTTGGCGAGATCGCCGTTGTCGACGACCACGTTCTCCGCTTCGTTCATGCCTTTGCACGCTGGATCCTGGCTCATGTCGATCTTGGCAGCCTTAGGGGCCATGCCATCGAACTTAACCGTGCCATTTACGGTGGCCACTGTCGCGGGATCGATCGGCGTGGCCGCCGGCGCAGTCGCCTCGGTCTGGGACATCGTGTTGCTCGACTGCTCGGTATTCTCCTTCTTGTTGCACGCCGCTGTCAGCAGCAAGCCGCACACTGCCAGTATGCTGACCGCTGTCATCTTCCAACTGGTTTTCTTATTCATGATGTCCTTCTTTCTTCTCTTTAAGTAGTTGACCTAAATAGTCGACCTAAGATTGTCATCCCGAGTGAAGCGAGGGATCTTGGTTCTTGCGCCCGTGTTGCCGCGGACAAGCGACAGCATAATCCTACCGCCGAACCGCCCATTTTACCGCGATCCGCCGCTCGCTGCCGGATGCGATTCCATGAGAGCCTGTCTGCGATCGGTCTTCGGTTGCACCACCGCTTTCGCGTGCGGCATGGACGCGGCCACTCTCCGTTGTTCTTCCGGCGTTAACTGGAAGATATAGTCGGTCAGCAGCTTCCGGTGATCTCCCTCGTAGCCCTGGAACGATGGCGGCGTCGGCCCGGCAAACACCCACTGATTGTTCTCCTGCTTGAACAATCCCGATGGCATCGACGTTCCGGGGCTGACCGCCTGCGGATCAGTGATCCACCGCTCGACCCAGTCTGGCTTCAATCGTTCTTTTGCCAGCAGGAAGTTCGGCGCGGTGGCGATCTTGTCGTGCGCGGGATCGCCCGTGGCGTGGCACTTCAAGCAAGGAGCTGCGGAGCTCGAGAAGAGACTACGCGCCATGTCCGTTTCTTTTGTGGTCAGTACCGGCACCTGCTCCGGAATGTAGGGCATCGGTTGCTGAGATAACGCCTGGAAAAAGCGAACCAGCTTTCGCAGTTCGTTATCGGAGAACGAGAAGGTGGGCATGCGTACCTTCAAGTAAGGACGCACACCGTCGCGGTTGGTGTCCGTTGTGCTCAACGCCGGATTCGCCAAAAACTTGCGCAGCCACTCGGGATCCACGCGCGCACCTTCGGTCAAAAGCTTCGGAGGCAACTGCTCTTGGATGTCCTGATACTGCTTCAATCCCATCAGAATCGTTTGCTGGCCGGGAATGAACTGGTGGCAGCCCATGCAGTTATATTTCTTGACGATCCACCAGCCCTCCTGGACGTCGTGCCGCGCGTCCCCCGGCTTGTATTGATAGCTCGCCGGCAGGGAAGTCTCCTCGCTTCCCATCAGGAAAGTTGTGAGATCGAGCACTTGCTCCCTGGTGAGGTGAGCGTTGGGCATGCGCGAAGCGTCGAGTTCGCCCTTGATTTTGCCTTTATCGTAAATCTCGGGCTCGGCCAGTTTGTGTTCGAAGAATCCCTTCTGGTCGTACCAGGGATCTCTTGCGGGACCGTCCGGCAGCCGCGCCAGATCGTCCTTATTCGTAATCGGTTCGGCATCCTTGCCGCCGCGCTGCGCTATCGTGGTGAACAGCGCGAAGTCGAGACGCTCGATGGGCTTGCTGCCTTCGTAGGTGAGCTCGGTGCCGATGCGTCCTTCGTCCTCCATGCCGGCAATCTCATGGCAACCGGAACATCCAAAGTGGCTGATCCACTTCCTGCCCTCAGCCTTCAGCGCGGGATCATCCATGAACGCCGCATCCGGGTAGGACGACGGCTCCTGCTTTTTCTGCGTCATCAGATAGGTTGCGATGTCTTCCGCATCCTCTGGAGACAGGCGCAGGCTGGGCATTACTGTCATGTTCTGCACTTGCAGTTCGTGGCCGTCGTTCGGACATTGGCTGTGATCGAGATCAAACTGATAGGGAAGGCCCTTTTTGGCATAGTCCTCGGGGCCGATGTCTTTCTTTTCGTACGGGCAATACGGCCGCGTGCGCTGACGCGGATTGTGAACCCAGCGCACCAGGTAATCGTAGTTCGCCTTTTCGCCGACCCGGCTTAGATTCGCGGCAAACACGCCGCCCTGCATCTGATCGCCTTCGCCGATCGAGTGGCACGCCAGACAGCCGCGCGTCTCAAATAACTCTTGTCCGTGCGCGGCATTTCCCGGCTTGTGCTTGGGAAGCGGATCGGTGAGTCCCGACTGCCAGATGTAGGCCGAAATCGCCTGAATCTGATGATCGGTGAGTCGGAAGTTCGGCATCTTGGTAGTCGGCCGGAAATCCGACGGTTTCTTCAGCCACACCGGAATCCAATTCTTGTTCAGCTTCAGCCGGACATCTTTCAGGTTCGGCCCGACCTTCTTCTCGTCCTGCAGCAGGCTGTGCGACTGGTCGTCGAGTTGTTGCAAACGCCCGTCTAGCTTGCTGTTCGCCACTCTCAAATCGACGGCGTGGCCATTCAGCCGGTTCGCATCCTCGTTCGACTCCGCCGCATCCGCCTGCTTCATCAGATACGCAGTCTGCTTCAGATTGTCTTTTTTCTGCGTCTCGATCTGCTTGATCTGTTGTCCGATCGAGTTCAGGTCTTCGGGTTCCTTGTCATATCCCTCGTAGCGATGGCAGCCCATGCAACCTCTCTGGCGGTAGAGGTCTTTACCATTATTGATGGTTGGCCACTGCACATCGCCACTGACCAGCACCATGTCGGCCGCATGGCAATTCTGGCACCCTGCTTGCGCGTTTTCCTTGGGAAACAGTGGCCACAGCCAGTGCTCGTAGGTGCCGTGCCCTTTCTCCACGCTCGTGGTCGCACGACCGTTCCCCTGGTGACAGGGCGAGCAGCCGAACTTCTCCGGATCGTGAATCCCCAACAGTTCGGGCTCGGGATGGCTTACAAATGCCTCGGCGTATTCATCCGGCTTTTTCTCGCCCTTCGCCATCATCGACGCCGTGGAGATTCTCAGCGGCTCGCGCGCGTTCAAGTGGCAGGACTCGCACCGGTCCACGATGTTGGCGTCGGCCACGTTGATCTGCACGATCTTCGGATCCCAGTCAGCTGTCTTCTTCTTCAAGCCGTCGATCTGTTGCGGCGTCAGGTCGATCATGTGGTCGGAGATGTATTCGTCCATCTTCGCCCTGGCCGCGGTAACCGGCTTCAGAATATCGCCCAGGTCAAGACTTTTCTTCGTCCGTTCGTCTCTGATTTGGTTGTAGGTCTCCTCCAGTTGCGGGAAGTCGAATTCTTTTTTGCTTCCGTCGGGAAACTTAACCGTCGCCTTCTCTTTCTTGTACTCGGCGAGTTCCTTCTGCTTGCTGGATTTTGATGACGGGCTTGTGCTCGTCTCAATTTCATAGCTAAGAGCATTTACGTAAGCGCGCCGGTCGGTGAATACGCTCTGCACCGCGAGCAATCGCGCCGTCACTTCGTCTACCGCTTTGCGGGCTTCCGCCGCCTGCGCTTTCGAGTCCTGATAAGTCTTCTCGTAGGCTTGCTTGAGTGCGATGTAATCCGGATTTTGCTCGACATCCTTCTCCGACGTCGCCGACTTCGACCGCGCCGTGTTCAGAAAGGCGCTGTAGCGGTCCTTCCATTGGTCCTGGAAAGCCTTCCACGGCCGCTGTACCCACGCCTCGTCCCACAAGGCCCAGAACAACGTCGCCATCAGAATGACCATCGCGACCAGGTAATACGCGGCGTACGACTTGCTTGTGATCGGGTCCTGCTCGGGGTTGGGTTGTTCAGGCACCGCTTCCTCCAAAATCTTTTGTCATTCCGAACTGGGCCAAAGGCCCGGTGAGGAATCTGCTGTTCTCGCTAACACCGAATGTCCGCTTGATGTTTACGAACGTCAGAGCCCTCACACATTGAACCAGGGTGTAATCCATACATACTTGATGTGCCACAGGAGTCGAAGCCCCATCTTCAGGGGCAACGCCACCATGGTAAGCAAAAGGAATTGCGTAAGGCCAAATTGCAGCAGGCTCATCCGCTTGAAATCTTTCCCCATGTATCGCCGGAACAGCGAATACACGAGAAATCCACCCAGCAGGTAATAGCCGCCCACTACGATGGCGCCGAAAAGAGCCTTCGCCATGTTTGAAGTGATCCCGAAGATATCGGGCAGGTCGCGGTTCACCTCATAGATCAGCCGGTTGTGATCCCAGGTCTGCCCCGGCCAGAACCACTGCCAGCCAGGCCCCCGTATAAATGTTCCGATGAGAATCATCGAGACCCACAGAATAATGAAGCCGAACAAAAATGTCCCAATGGCAAACTTGCGCTGCTTCCACGTGTAGTAGCCGCTGCCCAGAGGATTGGTATCGATGTAAGGAATGACCATCAGGCCGACGATGATCATCGTCGGCATAACCACGCCGGCGATCCAGGGATCGAAATAGACGAGCATCTCCTGCAGTCCGAGGAAGTACCACGGAGCTTTCGCAGGATTCATCGTTAAGTTGGGATTGGCAGGTTCTTCCAGCGGAGCGTTCAGCGTGATCGACCACACCATCAGAATGATAGTGACAATGATGGCTGCGAGAAACTCAATGCGGAGAAGAAAAGGCCAGACGTGCACTTCCTTTTGCCAACCGGCCTTAAACGGCCAGGTCTTGCGGTGATGCGTCTTGGCGAGAGCGGCGTCACCGTCCAATTGCTCGATCAGTTGATCGTTGGCATGCGCTTGCTTCCACGCCAGATAAATGTAGAAAGCCAGCAGCGGGATCAAGCCCACGATCGGTACGTTGTCTGGAGCCGAGCAAATTTCCCAAAGTTGTCGCCAGTCCATAAGTTTTCTCGCGTCAACTACTCAAAATTGTCGTAAGTTAAAATTCTTGTCATTCCGAACCGGGCAGAAAGCCTGGCGAGGAACCTGCTTTTCTCTCGCCCTACTCTCCCGCGGCCTTCGGTCCTCTGCGCGGCTTATCCGCCTCAGCTTGCAGCATTACCGGCGCCGGCCCGGAGATTCCGCCGTCTTTCCGCACGCGCCAGAAATGCACGATCATCAGGATTGAGGCGACGATTGGAATTCCAATGCAGTGCCAGATATAAGACCGCAGCAGCGCGTTCGCATCCACAATCGACCCGCCCAGCAAGCCAAAGCGCACGTCGTTATATGGTGTCATGCCCATCATCGAGCCGAACGGGCCTTCATGTCCGAGCAGCGGCGTCGCCCGCGCCATGTTAGTGCCCACGGTCACAGCCCAGAATCCAAGTTGATCGTCCGGCAGCAGATAACCCGTAAACGAGAGCAGCAAAGTGAACACCAGCAGCAGCACGCCGACGTTCCAATTAAATTCGCGCGGCTTCTTGTACGACCCCGTCAGAAATACGCGGAACATGTGCAGCCACACGCCGATCACCATCAGGTGAGCGGCCCAGCGGTGCATGTTGCGCAGAATCTTTCCGAAGGGCACGTCGTGCTCGAGATACAACACGTCGCGAAACGCCTGCACCTTGCTGGGGTGGTAGTAGAACATCAGCAGCACGCCGGTGTAGGTGAGGATGATGAACAGAAAAAACGTAATCCCGCCCATGCCCCAGGTGTAGCTGTAGCGCACCGCGTCGCGATTGATCTTCGCGGGATGCAAGTGCAGAAACACATTCGAAAGCACGCCCAGCGCCCGGTTGCGCGGGGTGTCGTCGTGCTTATGGCGGAAGATCGAGGTGTAGACCTGGGTTTTAGTCGGGTCTTTGAGGCCCTCGATCTGCTCCTTCGCCTTGGCGGGGATGTCGACCTTCATCGCTTGAATGTCGTCTTTGACCCGATCCACCAGGCCCACTTTGCCGTTTTTGCCGTTCGGATTATTTTCGTCAGCCATAGGAAGTCCTGAACTCACAGATTGACCCATGAAGCTTGGTTCATTGAGTCAATGAATCGCTGCGCCTCTTACCCAGGTAAAAACGCTCCCGGATCGTTGAAATGCGTCGGTTGTCCCTTTGGCCACTGGTACAGCCGCGAAGTATCGACGATGATCTGTCCATCGGGAGCCAGTTCCACGTGGGCGCGGTCCATCGGCCGCGGTGCCGGTCCTTCGAAGTTGATCCCTTCGCTGTCATAGCCGCTGCCATGGCACGGACACTTGAATTTGTTTTCGCTCGGCTTCCAGTCGGGCGTGCAACCCAGGTGCGTGCAGCGCGCATAAATCACAAACACGCGGTCCGGTGTGCGGTCCACCCAGATACGGAATCTTTGCTGAAACTTGGTGTCCACTCCCAGCGCGAACTCCGAGGGGTAGCCGATCTTGAAAACCGTGTTGGGTTCGAAAAGAGTGCGGGGAAGAAAGAATCGGAAAAAGGCGAGAAACCATGCGGTCAGAAACGCCGTCACGGCGACCCAGACCAGTCGCCGCCGCCGCTGGTCAATCTCGGTGTTCGCGGGACCCGATGAAGAAAGTCCAGCGGAGGCGGCCGCCTTCGAGGTCCCTACCGCCGGTGTGCCCACGTACTTCGTCGCATCCGCCGCGCCCGTGGCTGCTGGCTTTACCGTCTCTGCGTTCGGAATGGGCTTGCCGCCCTCCGGCTCCGCCATACGTCTACCTCCTGTTCTTCTCTTCTAGTTGTCCTACAAGTTAGTTGTCTAACAAGTCTTTCGCAATCTTTAGTCTGCCGCCACCAATGCAGTAAACCGGCTTCCAGCATTATGAACTGAAATGAAGGATTGAAACTCTTCGCCCAAAGCTTGCAGCACTAACTGTCCCAGCGCCGAAATAAACTTTGGGGAATCGTTGAGGCCTGCGCTCATCTCAAACCGCGTAATACCCAGCCGCCGCGCTTCTTCGCGCGCTTCGTGATCGATCTCGCCCAGAGTCTCCACGTGATCGGAAACAAACGCCACCGGCACGATGCAAACTTCGCGCGCCTTCTCAGCCGCCAGATCATGCAGCGTGCGGTGCAGAGAGGGCTGCAGCCATTTGCTCGCTCCCACTTTGCTCTGGTAGCAGAGCCGATAGTGATTCGCCCATCCGCCGCGCTCCATCAGCAGACGCACAGTTTCCTCAATCTGCCGCTGATAGGGATCACCCTTGGCGATCACGGACATGGGCACGCTATGCGCGCTGAAAACAAGCTCCGCCTGCTCCGGCACCGGAAACCTCGCCAGCGCCTCTTCAATTTTTTCGATGACAGCATCTAAATAGTTCGGATGCAGATAGAAAGGGTCCACGTTGTGCACGGGAACGTTGCCGTGGAACAGGCGCTGCCATTCGTTCAGACTCGATCCCGTTGTGGTTGAAGAATACTGCGGATACAGGGGCAGCAGGACCACCTCGTCACACTGTGCCGCCTGGAGTTGCGCAATGGCCTCGCTGGTGAAGGGATGCCAGTACCGCATGGCCACGAAGCAACGCACATTCAGACCCTGATCTGTGAGCTCCGTTTCCAGCGCACGCGCCTGCCGCTCCGTAAAGCGCCGGATGGGTGAGCCTCCGCCAATTGTGGCGTAATGGTGCTGCACTTTGCGGGCGCGCGTTGTCGAAATCAGTTTGGCCAGAGCTTTGCGTCCGATGCGGGCGAAGGGAAAGTCAATGATATCGGGATCGCAGAAGAGGTTATAAAGGAAAGGCTCGATCGCAGCCAGCGTGTCAGGCCCGCCGAGCTGGAACAGAACCACCCCCACACGCCGCGTTGCGTTCAACATCCCCCCAGATTTCCCAGAACCGGGCAATGTACTCCCATTCTGCATGTCGAGTCAATGGCGGAGATCGAAGAAAGATATTGATATCATTGAAGAAGCAAAAGTGAACCCGTTTCTAGTGAGCGGCTGCGGGCGCGGCTTTCGCCTTATCCATTTCCTCGATCACCGCGTCTGCGAATTCTGACGTGCCCGCCTGGCCGCCAATATCCTTTGTCAGCTTTTCCGGATACCGGTACACCTTCTCCAATGCGTTGCGAATCTGCAGTGACACATCGAACTCACCCAGATGCCGAAGCATCAGCAGCGACGACCGCAGCAGCGCCGTCGGGTTCGCTATATTCTTGCCTGCGATATCGGGCGCCGACCCGTGGACGGCCTCGAAAATTGCGCAGTGGTCGCCTAGGTTTGCGCTGGGCACAAATCCTAGCCCGCCGACAAACGCCGCGCACAGGTCGGAGATGATGTCACCGTAAAGGTTCTCCATCACCAGCATGTCGTACTGATACGGATTCATGACGAGCTGCATGCAGGTGTTATCCACAATGTGCTCGCCGTAAGTAATTTCCGGAAAACTCTTGGCTACTGTGCGGCAGCAGCGCAGAAATAATCCATCCGACAACTTCATGATGTTGGCTTTATGAATGGCGTGGATTTTCTTTCTCTGATTCTTGCGGGCATACTCGAAGGCGAATTTAGCAATGCGGGTCGAGGCCTTCTCCGTGATGATCTTCAGGCTTTCCACCACGCCCGGCACCACCTCGTGCTCCAGTCCGGAGTACAGACTCTCCGTGTTTTCGCGCACAATGATGAGATCCACATCGGGATAACGCGTGGGGATATGCGGCAGATTTCGAATCGGCCGGAAGTTTGCATACAGCTCGAACTTCTGGCGCAGCGCCACGTTAATGCTGGAAAACCCGCCACCCACCGGTGTGGTCACCGGCCCCTTCAGCCCCACGTGCGTGCGCTCGATCGATTCAATCACCTCTTTCGGAATGTATTCGCCGTGCTTCTCAAAAGCCTCGGCGCCAACCTGGAATGATTCCCAATCAAACTTCACTCCGGTGGCTTCTAAAATGCGTACCGTGGCCTTGGTCACCTCGGGCCCGATCCCATCCCCCGGTATCAGCGTTACTTTATGACTCATGACTGCACCTCAGTGGCCTGTGGTAAGTGATCAGTGGCCAGTAAAAACCTTCACGAAGTTTCGTCTTGACTGGCCACCGACCACTGGTCACTGACCACTCTTTTTCGTCTTAACATCCACTGATTCCTTGGCCTTCACTAAATCCCTTAGCTCATTCATGAACTCTTTGACGTCCTTGAAATCCAGATACACCGAAGCAAAACGCACGTACGCGACTTTGTCGTAGCGGCGCAATCGGTTCATGATGAGCTCTCCCAGTTCGCTGGTCTTGCGCTCGCGCTCCTGCGATTCGATGACGAACGATTCCGCCTCGTTCACAATCTGTTCCAGCTTGCCGATGGGCACCGGGCGCTTCTCGCAGGCCCGCAGCAGCCCGTTCAGAATTTTCTGGCGGTCAAACTTCTCCCGCCGTCCGTCCTTCTTCACCACCATGTATGGGATTTCATCGATGCGCTCATAGGTAGTAAAGCGCTTGCCACACTTCAAGCACTCGCGCCGCCGCCGTATCGACTCCGCCTCTTTACTCTCGCGCGAGTCAACTACCTTGTCATTCGCAAATCCGCAGAAGGGACATTTCATGGCGCTGTTGTCGGAAAACTATGTATACAACCCATGCGTACAAACCACGTGTAGAGCTAAATAGAATGTTCGGAATGAATACAGAAATTGTAACAGGGCAGTCGCGCCCAGACCTGCGGCACGTACCTACGTAATAGACAGAAACTTACGCCTCACGCCGCCGGGCCGCTAATCTCCGCTTCCTCCGCCCGATGACTTTCCTCCGATAACTTTCGCAGCGACAGTCTCTCGTGGTGCGCCAACGCCAACCCCAGGGGCACGACCGCCGCAAACGTGACCAACCAAAGCAGAATCCCGCAGCTCGCCGCCAACTCCGGCGGTACGTCAAACACGCTCGATAAGGCCGCGATCGTAGCCATCTGCGAGCCGCCGCCCACCGCCGGCAGCTGCAGCATCGAACCCACCATGCTGGCTCCCATCAGAATCAGAATCTGCGAAACGGGAATTTCGAGAGATGCGACCCCATAGGAATGCGTTACTTCCTGATAAGCCAGCGCGATGATGTACCACATCCCGACAGAAACCAGACTCAGCATGAGCAGCGACATCGGCCCATGAATCGTGTCCAGGCCCTTGCCAAAATCTCGCACCTTCTGCGCCAGCTTGTGCCCAAAATTCGAGGAGAGGTGCCCAAATCTCTGCTCTACCCATCGCGCCACCGGCTCTCCGCTACGCCGGATTACGACCGCGCCCACCGTCGCTGCCAGGACCAGACCGATCAGAAAAAATCCACCTTCGCGAAAGCGAAGGTAATACTCCGGATGAGGAATCGCAGGCAGCGCGCTGGGGAGAAAAATCGCCATCACCATCAGCACCGTGAACGCGCCCAGATCGAAGATGCGCTCCACCGCCCATACCGCCAACTGGGAAGAAAAAGGAAGATCCGTTCGGCGCGCGATCAAATACGGCCGAATAAATTCTCCTGCACGCCCCAGAAGAGCCAGCCCGGTGAATCCAATTACGGTCGGAGCCACCATATCTATCGTCTTTGCCTTGGGACGCACCGGCTTCAGGAAAATCTTCCAGCGCAGCGCCCGTAAGACATATCCGATGTAAATCAGCGCAATCGCGTGGAAGACGTGAAACTTCTTGATGTGATGGGTCTCGGCCCAGAATGTGCCCCAGTCGAAGGTCTGCCAGTGTCTGTATTGCAGGTAAACCAGAACGGCCAGGATAAAGAAAACCACCACACTGGCCACAATGCGCTTTTTATCCATGAAGGAGAGAAGCCTCGCGCCGCGACACTCGCAACCCGAAGCGAAACGGCACTCCCAAGGTAAACGAGTGTGCCGAGAGGGTCAAACAACGCGGTTCGAGGTTGCAGCGAGAGTCAGCGAAGAAATGGGATAGAGCGTCCACAGCTTACTTAGCGGTTTGCCAGCGCGATGGCGTTACGAACGTGACCAGTAGATTTTTTCAGCGCGGCGACGGCTTGGGCGCGATTCACTCCAGCAGCCAGCATTACAAGAGCCACGGGCGTGCGATTGCCGGAAGCTTCGAGCGCAGCGCGGGAGGATTCGCGGCCGCTCCCAGTGGCGCGTTCGAGGATTCCGATGGCGCGCTGGATCAGTTTTTCGTTCTTGGGCGCGACGTTGACCATGAGGCTGCCATAGACATAGCCCAGGCGCGTCATGGCCGCGGTCGAAATCATGTTGAGAACCATCTTGTGGGCGGTGCCGGCCTTCATGCGGGACGATCCGGCCAGGACTTCGGGTCCGACCTGAGTGACGATGGCGAAGTTCGCGGCGCGTTCGAGGGGCGACTTGGGGTTGCAGGTGAGGGCGATGGTGCGGGCCCCGCGCTGGCGCGCAAGCTCGACGGCCGCGACGGTAAAGGGAGTCCGTCCACTGGAGGCGATGCCGAGGACCACGTCATGCTTGTTGGGTTTGCGGCGGGCCATTTCGTCACGGCCTTCCTGGAAATCGTCCTCGCTGATCTCGGAAGCGGAGGCTAGAGCTTTGGCGCCTCCGGCGATAATGAACTGGACGGAGCGCGGCTCGGTGTTGAAAGTGGGCGGGCATTCGACGGCATCGAGCGCGGCGATGCGGCCGCTGGTTCCGGCGCCGACATAGATAAGACGTCCGCCGCGCCGGAGAGCGGTCGTTACCAGATCGATGGCGCGCGCAATCTGAGGCAGGGCGCGGGTTACGGCGAGGGCGACGGTGGCGTCCTCTGCATTGATAAGCTGGGCAATTTCGAGCGAAGACTTGCAGTCGAGGTCGTCGGCGGCATGATTGGACTGCTCGGTGCGCAGTCGGTGGAGTGTGGATTTGGGCTTGCGGGTTGGCGTCAAGTCAGAGCCTTTCGGAAAGTGGAGGGGTCAACGGGGCTGAAGCCCTGTTCATTCTAACCGCTTTATGCGGTACTGAATGCGCTGCGTCTTTCGCGTTTGTTACGCACACTTTTCCAGCGCTTCGATGATTGCGTCGTGAAATCTGGGGCGGACTTGTTTAATGGCGTGGTTGCAGCAGTCAGGCCAGGTGCGGTTGGTTAGAAGAGTCACCGAGATTTGGCGAACAGGGTCGATCCACAGAGAGGTTCCAGTGTAGCCAAGATGGCCGTAGGACTGCTCCGAAAAATATTTTCCGGATTGTGAGGGCGCTGAGGGCGTGTCCCAGCCGAGAGCGCGGGAAGTGCCTGAGGGCGTGGATTCACGACGGGTGAAGATAGCAATGGTTTCGGGGCGGAGGATGGGGCGTCCGGCGTTGAGCATGGTGTGTGCGAAACGGGCGAGGTCGGCGGCAGTGGAAAAAACTCCGGTGTGCCCGGCTACGCCGCCGAGAATGCTGGCGTTTTCATCCTGGACTTCGCCTTGAATGATTCTTCCCCGGAAGGTTTGATCGTCGACAGTCGGAGGAATCTGCGCGCAGATATCCGTGGGCGGATTGAAGGTTGTGCTCGCCATGCCGAGCGAGGCGAAGATTTCGCGCTGGCAGAAGCGGTCGAGCGATTCGTCGGCCAGCCGTTCGAGGGCGATCCCGAGGATGATGAATCCGATGTCACTGTATTCAGCGCGACTGCCGGGGTTCGCGGCCAGCGGCGTGGTGAAGGCTGCGTGGAGGAATTCATCGCGAGAGCAGTATTTCAGGAATAACCGTTCATACGCGGGCAAGCCGGAAGAGTGAGCCAGGAGCATGCGAACGGTTACGTCGTGGCGGCGGAGATCATTTTCTGCGTCGAAGACGAATTCGGGGACAATCGCGGCGACGGAAGCGTCGAGGTCGAGGAGCCCGCGTTCGTGGACGAGCATCGCCATGGTTGTTGTCGCTACAACTTTGGAAACGGAGGCGAGGTCGAAAAGAGTGGCAGGAGTGACGGTGGGCGAATTGAGTTCGTAGGTAAAGTGGCCGAAAGCCTTGAGGGCAATCAGCTTGTCATGATGTGTTACGGAGATGGAAGCCGCGGGGAAGGCGCACTCGGCGATGGCTGCTTGCAAGACGGAAAAAGCGGCGGCGAAGACTTCCTCTTGATGCTCGAAGGCGTCGAGCAGCGGCGATGAGGTATCCGGTGCAGTCATCAAGAAGTCCATGATATGGCATAAGGGGCACCCCCTTACTTGAGTTTCTTGAGTCATCCTGCCGGGGTTGTGTAGAGTCAGAGTATCCTTCCTTTATATGCAAACTCGCAGGCCGCACCGGCGCCGCTGCCCGCTCCTCCGCAAGGCACGCGGAAAGCTGGGACACTCGCACTCCGGTTCGTGGCCATCTCATGCATAGTTCTGGCTGTCGCACTGACCGCCGCCGCTACGGACGCTAATCGTCCCACGCCTGCGGCGCATCTCGGCGCAGTGGATGCGGTTATCGTGCAGGCTATCCATGAAGAGCAAATTCCTGGAGCTGTTCTGGTGGTTGGCCATAACGGGCGGGTGATCTACCGCAAGGCTTATGGTTCGCGAGCACTCGAGCCGCGCCGCGAAGTGATGACCCTGAATACGGTTTTTGATCTGGCGTCGCTGACCAAGGTGATTGTCACGACTACGGCTGTGATGCAGTTGGTAGAACGCGGCAAAGTCCGGCTGAATGATCCGGTATCAAAGTATTTACCCGAGTTTGCGCAGAATGGAAAAAACGACATTACGGTGCGGCAGTTGCTTACGCACTACTCGGGGCTGGAGCCGGATCTCGATTTGAAAACGGTGTGGGAAGGGAAAGAGACCGCCTATCGCATGGCGTTTGCGGAGACGCCGGAAGATGCACCGGGCTCCAGGTTTTCCTACAGCGACATCAATTTTATTGTCCTGGGCGCACTGGTGGAGCGGATTTCGGGCGAGACGTTAGATGAGTATGCAACACAGCACATTTTCGTTCCGTTGAAGATGATGCACACACGGTTTGTGCCTCCCGTGGCGTGGCGGGCTGGTTGGATAGAAAAGATCGCTCCGACGCAGTATGACGAGAATGAGCACATGCTGCGGGGGGTGGTACATGATCCCACGGCGCGGCGGATGGGCGGCGTGGCCGGGCATGCCGGTCTGTTTTCTACCGGAGACGATCTGGCGAAATTTGCCCAGGCTTTGCTGAATGGCGGTGGAGTAATTTTGTCGGCTCTATCGGTGGAGAAGATGACGCGTCCGGAGCAGCCTTCGTCGGCGCCTGTGCTGCGCGGATTTGGCTGGGATATCGATTCTCCGTTCTCCTCGAACCGTGGAGATCTGTTGCCAGTCGGAGGGTTCGGGCACACGGGTTTTACCGGAACATCGATGTGGATCGATCCAACGACCGAAACTTATATCATTCTCCTCACGAATGCCGTACATCCTCAGGGGAAGGGTAGTGCGATTGCCCTGCGGTCGAAAGTGGCAACGGCCGTGGCGGCGGCGCTTTCGCTAACTACGAGCGAAAAAGAGGCTCTGCGTTGGGAAAGCATCACCGGTTATAACGAGGCGCAGAGCGCGGCGCGGCGCATGAGCACGCGCAATGGTAGCGTGAAGAATGGGATCGATGTGCTCGAGGAGCATGGCTTTGATGTGTTGCAGGTTGCAGGCCGCAAGAGACGGATTGGGCTGGTGACCAACCAGACGGGTGTGGATGCGGATGGACGGCGAACGATTGATGTGCTGGCACAGGCTCCGGGAGTTTCGCTGGAGGCGATCTTCAGCCCTGAGCACGGGGTGACGGGGACGCTGGATACGACCAACGTCGCGAATACCAAGGATGCCGCGACCGGGATTCCCGTATACAGCGTGTACGGCGCGACGGATGCGGCGCGAAGACCGGCGGCGGATGTGATGAAGTCGCTGGACGCGGTGGTTTTCGATATTCAGGATGCGGGCGTGCCATTTTTTACCTATGAGACTACGCTGGGGTATTTCCTGGAAGCGGCTGCTGCTGCGGGGATTGAGATGATTGTGCTGGACCGGCCTGATCCGATTACGGGATCGTTCGTGCAGGGTCCGGTAGGGGATGCGGGACAGGAGAGGTTTACGAATTATTGGACTGTGCCGGTGCGGCATGGCATGACTTTGGGTGAGCTGGCGAAGATGTTCAACGCGGAACGGAATATCAATGCCAAGCTCACGGTGGTGCCAATGGAGGGGTGGCAGCGCGGGGACTGGTTCGATTCCACCGGGCTGGCATGGGTAAATCCGTCGCCGAACTTGCGGAGCGTGACCGCGGGGGCTTTGTATCCCGGAGTGGGTTTGATTGAATACACGAATGTTTCTGTAGGGCGGGGGACGGATACTCCATTTGAAGTGGTGGGCGCGCCTTGGATTAAGAGCCGGGAACTGGCGGGTTATCTAAATGCGCGGGGGATTGCGGGCGTGCGGTTTGTGCCGGTTTCGTTCACACCGGTGGCATCGGTTTATAACGGGCAGAAATGTGAGGGCGTCAATATTGTTCTGACCGAGCGGAATGCGCTGGATGCTCCGGAGTTGGGGATCGAGCTGGCTGCGGCATTGAAAAAACTCTATCCGGCGGACTACAAGATGGAGCGCCTGGCGGAGCTGCTGGTGAATCAGGCGGCTTACGATGGCCTGGTGGCGGGGAAAGATCCCCGGCGGATTGCGCAGGATTGGCAAGAAGAGTTAGAGAAATTCCAGCTGGTGCGGCAGAAGTACTTGATCTATAAGTGATCCTCGTTGGAATATGTGAGGAGCAGGTACAAGAATGAAATTTACCTTCGGGATGCTCGCGGTGGTGATGACATGGGTCGTCATCTCGCCGGCATTCGCTGGCATCCAGCAAGAAACCACAACTCCGCCCGGACAGCAGGCCAAACAGGAACCGCCTGCGGAATCTTCTACACCCGCCATCGAATACAAGAACACAAAATACGGTTTCAGCTTCTCCCTGCCTTCCGGCTGGAAGGGCTACACGATTGTCACGGATAAATGGGAGGGTAGCGATACGCAAAAAGGCGCGGTTGATCGCGGGCCCTTGATCTACATCAGACATCCAGCCTGGACGAAGGAGAATCCCCGGCAAGACATTCCTATCATGGTCTTCACGGTTGCGCAGTGGGAGTCAGTGGAACAGGGCTACTTTTTGGTCAACAAAGCGCCGATTGCTGCCACCGAGCTCGGACGCACTCGCAAGTACGTGTTTGCCCTTCCTCCGCGCGACAACTATGCGGACCTTGCGGGAGTGGAAGAAGTAGACGAGATTCTACGGCACGGCCCGCTCCATCCACTGTGGACGAAATGATCTTCAACCTCTGAGGCTGGCCCTTCGCTCTCGCCAGGTTGATGAAATGGGGAAGTTGATCGCCGTCCTCCCCGGGCAAGGGGCCGAATGTAGCAGCCCCAATCAGCTTGTCATCGTGAAGCGCCAAATCCAGCTCGATGATGAATGGCTTATCAGGTGAATCCGGTAGCTCGGGTTCGCCGGGAAGCTCTCCGTAAAAGTGGTGGTCGTCAAGCGACACATTGGTAAAAGTCAATCCGGGCCGATGATCTACTTCGCCCTGAGCGCTGACGTTACCAATGTCGAGCGTGATATTGATAGGAGCTTTGTATGTGAGAATCTGTCCCGACCACCTCCCGCCCAGCTTGACAGGCGCAAGCGGTGCTCCCCCTGATTGAGACCCGCTCGTGTGCTTATCAGCCGACAAGCCGGGCAGAAGCACTGAAATAATTTGGCGTTCAAGCCCGCTGACCAGTTGTGAGTACGAATTGGCGATGACGACTATCGCAATTTCCTTCGCGGGGATCAGTTCCAGCAGAGCGTAGGCATTCGATGTACCGCCTTGGGCGGAAATGATCGCGATTCCAGATTCCTGCCTGATCCACCAGCCGAGTCCGTACTGCCCTGCCGTGCCGGGCTGCGCGGAATGCATATCGTCGATATCTCGAACACTTAGCGGCGACACCGGTCTCAGATGTTCCTTCAGGTTAAACATCCCGAAGGACAACAAATCACGAGCGCTGCAGTGCAGCCCGGAAGCTCCTTCGTGGCCGGAGACTTTTGATGGTGCTCTCGTGTGCGTCTTCTGGTCGTATTGAACTGAGGTCCTTTTTACTGGGCCGCCAGGTACTATTAGGTAGCAATCTGACATATTCAACGGTTGAAAGATGGCCGTCCGCAGGTAAGACTCGAAACTCTCGGCGGAAACGCGAGCCACAACGTCTCCCATGATGCCGTAACTGAGATTCGAATAGTCAAACACTTCCCCCGGCGGCCACACTAAGACCCCATAGCGTTCGATTTCACGATCAATGTCGCAGCGAGGATCGGTGGCGCTTGTGCACCAATGTGAAAAAGTGGTCAGCCCGCTCGTCTGGCTCATTACACGGCGAATCGTTGCATCCGAAGAATTCCACACTGGACTATGGACCTTCGTCCCCAGGTACTTGTTCACAGGGTCGTCGAGCCGCAGCTTTCCGCGCTCGGCTAGATGCATGATCGCCGCAGCAGTGATCGATTTTGTTACGGAGGCGATATAAAAAGCTGTTGTCGGCGTCGCCTGCAAACGGCTCTCGCGATCTGCCCAACCAAAGCCCTCCTCCCAAAGTACCTCGCCGCCCCTAGAGACCGCGACCGCGAGTCCCGGAACATCGTCTCTGCCAACTTGCGCGCGCAGCCGTCCTCTAATCGCGGAAAAATCTGGCTTCGATGAGGGAAATGTTTGGGCGAAGGCAATGGTGCAGGACGTTATTAGAACTAAAAAGTAGTGAGTCCTCATGCACGATTAGACGTTGCGCAAGGGCAAAACGTGAGATCGAGCTGTCGCCAGTTCTCAAGGACTTGAAAGGATGCCCAAACACTGCTCGTAATCCACAGCGCACACGTTGCGACAACACATGCGAGGCACCGATCATCAGCAGAACCAACCGGGCTAACTCTGCTCCTCGTCGTTTGGCGACTCAGGCGAAACCCAGTTCGGATGAAATCGCAGATTTTTCACCAGCCTGCTGGCGTCTTAGCGTGGTATTCTCTGGCTGAACAGCTAAATTAGGAGGTCTGTGATGCGCGGTGCGTGGACTTTCTTGCTGCTATCGGGAATTGCGTTGGGACAAACGGCGGATACGCCGAAGCCGGAAGAGCCGGCCTCCACTCCCGCGCCTGCGGCAGCCACCCAGCCAGTTCCTGCGCCAGCCGCGGCTCCCGACTCGAATTCCTACACGATTCCGGTGGGAACCAAAATCCCGCTGTCTCTGAAGCAGGCCATCTCCACCAAGAATGCGCGCGAGGGCGACGCGGTTTATGCGGAGACGGCATTTCCGTTCGTCGTCGACAATCGCGTGATTGTGCCGGCAGGGTCCTATATTCAGGGCAAAATCGCACACGTGGAACGCGCGGGTCACGGAAGAGGGCGCGCGGAACTCCTGATGCACTTTACTTCGATGATCTATCCCAGCGGATACACGGTGATGCTGCCCGGATCGGTGGAGAACACGCCGGGAGCTGACAATAAATCAGTAAAGGATTCCGAAGGTACGATTCAGCAGGACGGTGACACCGGGAAAAAAGTCGAAGACGCCGCCAAAAATGGCGTGTACGGAACCATGGGCGGCGCGACAGCGGGCGGATTGGCCACCGGTGGCTTGAACGGAGCACGGGTGGGCGCGGGCGTGGGAGCAGTGGCGGGCATCGGGTGGGCGCTGCTGAAGCGCGGCAACGATGTGAAGCTGGATGTGGGAACGTCGATCGAGATGGAGATTCAGCGTCCAATCACGGTGGATGCGAGCCGCATCGCGGTCGCAAGAGCCACGCCTTAGCTTCGCCAAAGGTCTGGCTGTAGTCGGGTGCGTTCCCGTTCCAATCTGCAGTTAGCCAGAATTCATTCCTACTTCAAATTAAAAAGCGCATTCACGTGCGCCGTCACCGTCACGTTTTGCGGCGTGAATTCTTCGGCGGGAGCGGGCGCTGCGTTGGCCATGGCGGACATCGCTTTCGCCATCCGCGGGACTGGCATGCGCAGGTTCTCAAAGGTGTCAACCGAAGCATAGGAAAGCTCTCCTAAGGTACGCCCACTTGCGCGCGCCACGGTCTCAGCGGAGTTGCGGGCGCGACGGTACGCGTCTTCCACAGCTTTATTCTTGGCTTCGTCAATATTCTCCAGCGTGTAGTTCAGCGTCTGCCTCTCGCTGACGTTGGCGTCGGCAAGTTGCTGGGTGATGGGACCGATCTTGGAAAAATCTTTAAGCTTGAGCGTGACGTCTGTGGTAACCCGGTAGCCAATCACTTTTTGTTTTGCGTTTTTCCAGTCATACATCGGCTGAACCGCAAAGAATCCAATGCTGGCAGTTTTGGGTTCGATGCCGTTGGCCCGCAGCACTTCGCGAACCTGCTCGGTGTCTTTGGAAGCATGCTGGTAGGCGGTCTGAGCGCTGTCTTCCTGCACCGAAATGTTGAACTGAATGACCGCGGTGTCAGGAGCCGTCTCGAATTTGCCATCCGCGCCCACGTACACAGAATTAGGAAGTGCGGTCACGGTAGGATGATCCTGAGCAAAGGATGCGGCGGTCACGATCAAGACGAAGAGCGCCAGATTACAGGCTGCGGATTTCATGAACTACCTCCAGATGACTATCAGGGCTGAGTCCGGTTCTTTCCAATTGTAAGTTGAGAAACGGACTGCCATTCGGAAAGAACGCAGCGATCGCCGGAGGTTGCAGAGCAAACGGGGGCTTCACTGCCAAAACAAGGGTTTAAGGACTGAGGTGGTATTTAAGATGCGCCCTTGGCATTGCTCGAGTAGCTGAAGGGGTAGCTCTGGGCGTTGATCTCCCGGCGTAGGTCCTCGAAGATATCGTCGGGCATCTTTAGAAACACCTCGACCACTTCAGGATCAAACTGGCGGCCTGACCAATCCTGGATCTCCTTGCGTGCCGCCGCGAGAGTTCTGGCCGGACGATAAGGACGGTCGGAAATGATGGCATCGAGCGTATCGGCCACGGAGAAGATGCGGGCTCCCAGAGGGATTTCGTTGCCCTTCAGACCGCGCGGATAGCCGGAACCGTCGAAGTGTTCCTGGTGAGAGTAAACAATTTCGCAAACTTCGGCGAGGAAAGGAATTCTTCGGAGCATCTGGTAACCGTGATAGCAATGCTCGCGCATGATGACCTTTTCCTCTTCGTCCAGCTTTCCCGGCTTGAGCAGAATGCGATCGGGGATGGCCATCTTGCCAATGTCGTGGAGGAATGCGCCGCGCGCAATCACATCGATCTGCTCGCGAGGCAGACCCATGGCGCGGGCGATCGCCATGGTAAAAGCGGTGACCCGCTTGGAGTGGCCTTCGGTTTCGCGGTCCTTGAGATCGAGTGCATCGCCCAGAGCCTGCAGAGTGATGTCGTAGGATCGCTCCAGATCGGTCATGGCATTCTGGAGTTGGTCGGTGCGGGCTTCGACCAGAGATTCCAGATTGGTTTGATAAGTGCGATTTTCCACTTTGAGGCGACGGTTCTCCAGAGACCGCCCCACCGCATTGAGTAATTGTTCACGCTCGAAGGGTTTGAGCAGGTAGTCGTATGCCCCATTACGGATGGCGGCCAGCGCGACGGAAATGTCGTGAACGGCGGTAACCATTACCACCGGCATGTCAGGAAACTTTTCCTTGGTGCGTTCGAGCAGGCCGATGCCATCCAGGTCCGCCATCATCAAGTCCGACAACATCAGCTCAAATACCTCGCCGGAATTGAGCAGAGCAAGGGCCTCCATGCCGGAACCTGCCTGTTTGCAGGCATAACCGGCGGCGGCGAGGATGGCGCAGACAATCTCTCGGATTGCCTCTTCGTCGTCTACTACGAGAATGCGATCGGGCATGAGCCTCTCGTTAATACTATCGGCGATTTTACTCTAGCCGTGAGGTGCCGAAAGTAACCACTCAGGTCCGGAAAGAGCATCGAGATGAAGTCCAGACATGATATTCAGGAAGCAGGCAGCTTCACGCCTCAAGTATGCGCCTGAACTATTAGCGGAATTAATTACGGAACTAACGAACTAAGATGACCGCTTCCCTTTGGTCCCTCTGGAACACCGTCGCGCAGCCCGCAGTCGCTAGGCTGAAGCCCGGGGAGTGGGCGCTGCTGATCATCTTGGCAGCTTCGTTGCTGGTCCTGTCCGTGTTCCGTGAGCGCTATCTTTTGATTTGGACCGCCGGGTGGACCCTGCTAGCAGGTTCTCGTCTGGCTGAACTACACAGCGTTGGGATGCAAATCCCTGAGCGCTATGTTCCCGCGGTTGAGCAAGCGGCATTTGTAATTGCCACGGGCCTGTTTGCCGGCGCTGTCCTCGTATATATCCGGTCACGCAATCTGCTGGCACCCCTGGCCGCGGTCACTGCGAGCGTAGCAGGTTTTGCCGTGGCTCGAACGCTGCTGTGGCCCGATTCGTTGACCCTGCGCGTCGCTCTGGAGGTCTCTTACCGGATCGTTTTGCTGACTGCGGCAATTGCATTGCTGCGCGCCCGCCGCGGGCGTCGGGAATTGTTGCCCTGGGCTATTTCGGTCGGTCTGCTGTCACAGCATCTGAGTTGGCCGCTTCTCGCTATTCGAGTTCCCGGCGGAGTCCTTGTTGCGGCGGACGTCCTGCTGGGATTGAGCATGTTGCTGATCGCGTTTCAAGAGGCGCGTGCGCGCGACCAACGTTTGAGCGTTCTAGCGGCCTTGACCGAGAGCATCGTACTCGCACAACAGCAGGGCGGCATGATGGATAAGTCGCTTGAGGAATTGCGGCGACTTACCAGGAGCAAGGCCGCCTGGTTCCGCTTGATCGAGGGAAAACACCTTGTAGCCACCCACGCCGTCGGCGTTTCTCAGGAATTCTTGCGCGAGATGGGCATGACGGAGTTGAACGAGAGCGTGTCTCAGACGCTGGCGCGGGGCATGCCCGAGACAGCGCGAAGGAGCAATGCGAGTTTGGAAGATGGGCTCTTACTCAAGTCGGAAAACATTCATCATCTGGTGATGGTGCCGGTGTTAGGGAAGAAGTCACCAATCGGTCTGGTGGTTCTAGGGAGTGCGCGGGCGAGAGAACTGACCGCCGAGGAACTCGACTTTCTGGAAACGTGCGGACGCCAACTGGGGATTGCCGTGGAGAACTTCCGTTTGCTGGAGCAGGTATTACGCTCGCAGCGGCAGTGGAGAAATACATTCGATTCGGTCCACGACATCATTCTGGCCCACGACGCCGATTTCCGCATCATCAAGGCCAATCAGATCCTGCTGGAGCAATTGGAACAATCGTCCGCGGACGTGATCGGCAGCACCTGCGAGTCGGTATTGCCGCACGGTCTGGGTGAGTGGACGGGTTGTCCGTACTGTGCCCGCGGCGACGACGAAATCAGCGAAGGCGCCGATCCCTGCTTTGGCGGCTTCTCCATGGTTTCCACTTCGTCTTATACGGAGCAGGGCAGCAAACAGAAGGGAACTATCCACATCGTCCGCGACATCACCGAGCGGCGGTCGGCGGAAGAAAAATATCGTTTGCTGTTTGACCAGGTGCAGGAAGGTGTCTACGTAGCGACGCCCTCCGGACGATTGCTCGACTGCAACGATGCCCTCGTCCACATGTTGGGCTACGAGCGGCGCGAAGAGTTGCTTGCCCTGAATCTGGACCAGGACATTCGCGTCGACGCCGGCCAGCGGGATGCGTTTCACAAGGACATCGAGCAGCAGAATTACGTCCGCAACTTTGAAGTGACGATGCGCCGCAAGAACGGCACATTAGTGCTGGCCGCGGAAAGCAGTTTCGCCACCCGGGACGCTACCGGCAAGGTCGAACGCTATCAGGGTTTTGTTCTCGATGTGACGGAAAAGCGCCGAGCTGAAGACGAGATGCGCCGCCGCAACCGCGAACTGAACGCGCTAAACGCCATGGCGGTGGTGGCCACCCAGTCCTTCGATCTCGATGAAATTCTAAATCTGACGCTGCGGCAAGTAGTTTCCCTGTTCGGCGCGGAAAGCGGATCCGTCTACCTTTCGGATTCCGACGCGCCAACCTACCGTCGTCGCGCCGCCTGGGGACCGCGCAGCCGCGACAAATCGCGGCCGGCGGAAATCAGTTTTGCGGAAGGCTTTGGTGACTTGATTATGCGCTCGCGCGCGGAAGTGATCACCGCCGAATACCTTCCCCATCTCACTGGAACCGTGGCCGAGTTCATCCGCTCCAGCAGCGACGGCTCCTGGATCTGGGTGCTTTTCTGGGGCAAGGACAGCCCAATCGGCATGATGGGCCTGCGTAGCCACAGCGAGTACGAATATTCCAGCGGAGAAGAAAACCTGCTGGTCGCGATCAGCCGCCAGTTGGCCACCACCATTGAAAAAGTTCGCCTCTACGAAGAGACTTGCAAAGCCTATGAAGACCTGCGGCGCACCCAGGAGCAATTGCTGCAGAGCGAAAAGATGTCGGCCGTAGGCCAACTGATCGCCGGCGTGGCCCACGAACTGAATAACCCGCTCACCGCGATTCTTGGCTATGCGCAGTTGCTCGAAAGCGAAGGATTGAACGAACGCGCGCAAGACTACGTGGCCAAGATGTTCAAACAAGCGCAGCGCACCCACCGCGTGGTGCAGAATCTGCTTTCCTTTGCGCGACAGAGAAAGCCCGAACGCTCAGAGGTCGACATCCGGAAGGTGCTCGAAGAAACTCTCGCGCTCCGCGACTACGATCTGAAGGTCAACCACATTGTCGTGGAAAAAGATTTTGCGGCCGATCCCGCGCTGGTGGTGGCCGATCCGCACCAGATTGAGCAAGTGTTTCTGAACATTATCAACAATGCCGTGGACGCGGTTCTGGAATCGGGCCGGTCCGGCAAGCTGAAGATCCGCGTTTTTTGTGAGAATGGCTGCGCTTGTGCGCAGTTTGCCGACGACGGTCCCGGCATTAAAGATCCCAAAAGAATTTTCGATCCGTTCTACACCACCAAGAGTGTCGGAAAAGGAACCGGGCTGGGCCTAAGTATCTGCTACGGCATTGTGAAGGAGCATGGCGGAGACATCACGGCGCGCAATGCGGCCAAAGGCGGCGCGGTTATTGACGTGCGCCTGCCCATGGCGGTGACAGCCGGGGCAGTTCTGGAAGCGGTCCCTGTGATTCCAGCCAAACGGGAAGGCGCCATTCAGGGCCGGGTCCTGCTGGTGGAGGAAGAAGAATCGGTGCTGGAGTTCGAGCGCGACGTACTCACCGGCGCGGGGGCCAACGTGGTGACGGCGGCCAGAAGTGAAGACGTGAAAACGCGTTTGCTTTCCGAGCCTTTCGATGCCGTGATCATGAGCGGCAAAATGCCTTCGGATTGGAACGCCAAAGAAGCCTACCTCTGGTTAAAACAGCACTGTGCCGACATGGAAAAGCACGTCCTGTTCACGTTCTCAAACGGAGTGGAGCAGGGTGATGAGCGGGCGTTCCTGCAGGAAAACAATGTACCCTACCTGGTGAAACCCTTCGAAGTGGCAGAACTGATCTCGCAAGCCAGACGCCTGCTGCAAAAAGCCCACGCGGCCGCCGCTTCCGCAAGCTAGACGTGGAAGAGCGGCGCTTCAGTGCCGCGTAAAGCTCATAAAATCAGTGCGGGCTTCAGCCCCTGGGGATCTGCTTTCCGAAGGTACAAGTTCAGCTAGACCAATCACAATTGTGCTCTCAAGCTCTTCACTACCCGGCGAAGAGCTTTTTCGTTGCGCCGGTACCAGCGCCACTGCCCCTGCTTCACCGCTTCAACCAAGCCAGCCTTGGTCAGAATCGCCATGTGATGCGAGATGGTGGGCTGAGAGAGTCGCACGCGTTCCTCAATGTCGCCGGCGCACAGGCCGTTGTTCTTGCCCGCGGAACTTACACCGCGCTGTTTGAGAGCACCAAGGATACGGCGCCGCGTCGGATCGGCGATGGCATGAAGCGTACGGTCGAGAGACGGGATTGGGGTGGTCATGGGCTGCACCATCAATATCTTCTAAATTGACGCTTGTCAATATGCAGAATAACGAGGCTGGCTGTCATCCTGAACAAGTGTTTTTTGCGCAGTGAAGGATCTGTGCGAGCCGCGCGAAGGAGCCTGCCCTGAGCGAAGCCGAAGGGGCGCGCTTTTTGGCGATGCAATAATCGCGCGTTTGGCTCGCTTCCTTACGATCGCTGCCGCGGCGCTCGCAGCCATTCGATGCGGCTGAACTCAAGGTAACGCACATCGCTTTCTGGTAGCGAACAATTGGATTCGTCGAGCTGGTCGGCCAACGTGCCCCCGCGAATCCAGTAACCGGTTTCATCCTGTTTAAGAACGGTGGCATCGAGTGGATTCATGCCATGCAGTTTGAAAATCACTCGGCGGTTCAACAGCCGGTCACCATTGGTAGAATGCTTCATTTCTTGAGGATCGGGTTATAGCCGTCATTGACCAGCCGGGAGCGCATGCCCTCGGCCTCTTTAATATCGGCGAAGGGGCCCACCTGTACACGAAACAGCTTGTCCGTCGCGGAACTGCTCGCCACAAACGCGGGATACTGTTTCTTCTTGAGCGCGTCCACCAGGGCTTCGGCGTCGTCCTGCTTGCTCACCGCCGCGACCTGCACGAAGTAGCCTGTGCCCGGAATAGCCGCCATGGGGTCCGGAAGATTGCTGGGCTGCGCAGCCTGCGCTTGTACACCAGAGGAAGACGCTCCAGGGGAAGACGCGGCCGCTTGTCCCGTGGATGCCTGCCCCGCAGTCCCAGTGCCGGTCGTTCCCGGATCGACGGAAGCTGGCGTCAGTTGCGCATTCGCCTCCTGCTGCTCCACGGCTTTATAAAATGTCATCGGCGTCTGCGGCGGAGCAGCGGCAGACCCGGCGGGTTTCGAACCGCTGGATGCACTCGCTAGCGGAACCACCGTGCTGGCCTTGGCGAAGCCTGCGTCCGCCTTGCGCCCCAGCGTGTAGCCCAGCGCAAAGAAAACGGCGCAGATCATCACCAGCCCAAAAAATAGCCCGAGCAGTTTCGCGGTGCCTAACGTGATTTCAGTGTCCTGTGACGAAGCCATAACCACTCCTCAAGAGCTGGCGCGGACTCTTGCCATGCGGCCTCACGCCGATTTGGCGGCGGGCGTCGTATCGTCACCGCCCTTGCCCAGCATCTTCTGCAGGCCCGAGAAAAAGTCCACCGGCACGGGGAAGATAACGGTGGTGTTTTTCTCGACGCCGATTTCCGTCAAAGTCTGCAGATAGCGCAGCTGCACGCTGACCGGCTCGGTGGCCAGCAGATGCGCGGCATCCACCAGTCGCTGCGCTGCCGAGAACTCGCCCTCCGCGTGAATAATCTTTGACCGCTTTTCGCGCTCAGCCTCGGCCTGTTTGGCCATGGCGCGCAGCATGGATTCAGGCATGTCCACCTGCTTCACCTCGACATTCGTCACCTTCACGCCCCAGGGTGAAGTGTGCTGGTCAAGAATGCTTTGCAGCCGCAGGTTGATCTTTTCGCGATGCGCCAGAAGTTCATCCAGCTCCTGCTCGCCCAGCACCGACCGCAGCGTAGTCTGTGCGAACTGCGAAGTCTGGTAGACGTAATTGGAAACCTCCACTACAGCTTTGTTGGGATCGATCACGCGCAAGAAAATGACCGCGTTCACTTTGAGCGTAACGTTGTCGCGCGTAATGATGTCTTGCGGTGGAACTTCAAGCGCTTCCTGGCGCAGCGAAACCCGCACCATGCGGTCAATCGGGGCAAACACGAGCACCACGCCCGGGCCCTTGGCCGTAGTGAGTAAGCGGCCAAGCCGGAAGATCACGCCGCGTTCATACTCGGCCAAAATCTTGATTGAACTTAAGGCATACAGGGCAACAATGATAGCGGCAATGCCGAAGAATCCCAGTCCAAAGAGTTCCATCTGTACCTCCGCGTCCGAAGCGCATAACACTACTACCGCGGATTGTAACGCAGGCAACAGCGATGGGCGCGGAATTCGCATGCAGGCGGTTGCTTGCGTTGGTGCGCGGCTGAAGGGTTTACCTGAGAATGGGAGAAGTAGTCAGTGGTTGCATCGCGGTGACCGGCTCGACCTGAAGCAGAAGGCCGTCAATCCGGCGCACGACCACGGCCTGGCCGGCCGAGAGATCGGAGGATGACAGGGCGTCCCAAAGCTCGCCGTGGACAAATATTTTTCCGCGCGGAGAAAGTGCAGTTTGAGCGATGCCGATCTCGCCGATCAATCCCTGAGCACCTGAAACCATCTTATTCCGCCGAGCCTTCAGGGCGATGCTCATCAGGAAGGCCGTAATCAATCCCAGCGGAACACTCACTGCAAGCGCCGTAAGCAGGTGGACGCGCATCTCCGGAATCGGCGAATCCACCAGCAGCAGTCCTCCCAGAGTGAGCAGCGCGATTCCGCCAACCGTGAGCACACCGTGGCTGGCAAACTTCGCTTCCGCGGCAAACAGCACGAACGCCCCCAGAATCAGCGCCAGAGCGGCAAAGCGCGTGGGCAGCAGATTCAGGGCAAAGGCCGCAATCAAAATAAAGACGATGCCCACCGTTCCCGGAACCACCGCGCCGGGATGATTGAATTCGGCATAGAGTGCCAGTGCGCCGATCGCCAGCAGAATGAAGGAAATATTGGGATCCATCAGATAATCGAGAATCTCCTCCTTCAGCGTCATGCCGAAAGGCGCGATGGGCTGGCCCGACAGCTTAAGCGTGACGTCCTGCCCATTGAAGCGCTTAAAGCTCTTGCCATCGATCTGGCGAAAAAGATCGTCCTCGCTCGAAGCCACAAAGTCGGTCAAGTGCTGCGCCAACGCTTCCTGATCGGTGAACGCTTTGGACTCGAGCACCGCGCTTACAGCGGTCTCAACATTGCGGCCTCGTCTGGAAACGACCGAGCGCATGAGAGCCGCGGTGTCGTTCTCAATCTTGCGCTTCATCTCGTCGTCCACCTTGGGCGCGAACAGACCAACCAGAACGGGATGTGCCGCGCCCGCGTTGGTCCCCGGAGCCATGGCTGCGATGTCGGCTGCCTCAAGGATGAAGATTCCCGCCGAACCCGCGCGGCTGCCGCTAGGTGTGACGTAAACGATAACCGGAACCTGCGATGAGGTGATTTTCTGGATGATCTGGCGGGTCGATTCCACCAGCCCACCCGGCGTATTGATCTCGATCAATACGGCTTGATCGTTGCGCCGCTGCGCCTCATCGATCGCCCTCGCGATGTATTCCTCGGTAATCGGCTGAATGGTGTCGTCGACCACGACCTTCAGGATTTCGGCGGAACACGCCGAACAAAGAACAAGAGTCGCCACGAGCCCGAAAACAATTCGCGAGATTGAATTGCCATTCATGACGTCTTTAACACTATTTTTACTCTCATTTGCGAACCACGGCAGACATTTCTTGCTCGGCTTCGCCATCGCCGGAACCCCCTGAGTGAAGCCCGCTCCACCCCGGCAGGCTCGTGCTGCCCGTAATCAGGCGAGCCCCGCGCTCGTACGTGAAATACGACCACGCCCATTGAATTAACACGAGCACGCGATTGCGGAAACCAATCAGAAAAAAAATGTGCACGAACAGCCACGCCAGCCACGCCATAAAACCAGAGATATGAATCTTGCCGAACTCGGCGACCGCCGCCGCTCGGCCAATCGTCGCCAGGTTTCCCTTGTCATAGTAGTGAAAAGCCTGGCGGGGCGTGGATTCGGGCGCGGCGGAGGTCTCGGCGAGTTCCACTTGTCGGCGAATCAATTTGGCGACAAAGCGCCCTTGCAGGATCGCCACCGGCGCCACGCCGGGCAGCAGCTTTCCGGATGCATCTTTCAGCGCAGCCAGGTCTCCAATAACAAAAACCTCCGGATGGCCGGGAAGGCTGAGGTCGGGCTCTACGAGCACGCGTCCCGCGCGATCCACGGCCGCGCCCAGCTTTTTGCCGAGCGGCGAAGCCGCCACGCCCGCAGCCCACAAGATCACGGCCGCATCCATCCGTGTTTCGCCCATGGAAATCATCCCCGGCTCAATCTGAGTGACCATGGCAGATGTAAGCACTTCCACGCCCAGGCGCTGCAGTTGTTCCAGCGCGCTGCGCGAAAGATCCTCAGGATAGGCCGGCAGCACATGCGGCCCGCCTTCGATGAGATGAATTCGAGTGCGCCGCGGATCAATCGACCGGAAATCGTGAGCCAGGGCATGCCGGCAGATTTCCGCCAGGGTCCCGGCCAGTTCAACTCCAGTGGGCCCGGCGCCCACCACGACAAAGTTCAGTGGATCGGACCCTTCGCCCGCAAAGGCGCGCCGCTCAGCCAGTTCGAAGGCCAGCAAAACCCGGCGCCGAATCTCAAGCGCGTCTTCGATCGTTTTGAGTCCGGGGGCCAGAGCTTGCCATTCGTCGTGACCGAAGTAGGCGTGGCTCGCGCCTGCTGCGACGATGAGAGAGTCATAAGAAATTTCCTGATCCCCGGTTTTCACCACTCGCCGCTCCAGGTCGAAGCCGGTCACTTCGGCCATCAGCACCTCGACGTTCTTGTGAGGGCTCAGAATAGACCGGATGGGTGCCGTAATCTCGCCCGGCGAAAGACCCGCGGTAGCCACCTGATAGAGCAACGGTTGGAAGGTGTGATGATTTTTCCGGTCGATGACGGTGATCCGTACTGGCGCGCTAGCCAGATCTTCGGCGGCATTCAGGCCGCCAAAGCCCGCCCCCACGATCACTACGCGATGTGCAGTCTTGCCGTTCATCGTCCCACTCTATAAGATTCAGCGCGATGGCAATCGACTCCACAAGTTCTGGCGACGAAACCCTGCATCCGGCCTGGGCGCGGTGGCTCGTACCCTCCGTGGGCGATTTGATTTTCGTAGCGCTGCTGAGCTTGCTCGTATTCACAACTTTATCGGTACGGCTGCTGGGCGATGCCGGAATCGGCTGGCACATTCGTACCGGGCAACTGATTCTGTCGAACCACGCGATACCCCGCGCCGATCCATTTTCCTCAAGCATGGCCGGCCAGCCCTGGTTTGCCTGGGAGTGGCTCTACGACGTGATTGTTGGCTGGTTGGACACCGCCGCGGGCCTGAACGCAGTCGTACTCTTTACCGCCCTGATCATTGCCACAACGTTCTCGTGGACGTTTCGCCTGCTCCTGCGGCGCAACACGAACTTTCTCCTGGCCGTAGTGCTGCTTCTGCTGGCGGCATCGGCGTCAATGATCCATTTTCTGGCGCGTCCTCACGTGGTGAGTTGGCTGTTCACCGTGGCCTGGTTTTGGATTCTGGAATCTTCGGAACAAAGTTGCCGTGACTTTGATTCCGATTCCTCCGCGACCTCTCCGATCAAGATAAAGATCAAACACAATCGCACTCGGCTCCTATGGCTGCTTCCGCCGCTGATGCTCCTGTGGGTGAACCTGCACGGTGGATTTCTGGTTGGCTTCGTCCTGCTCGCGATCTACTGGTTCAGCGCCGTGTGGCAATCATCCCGCTCGCCCGGAGATCGTTTTGACCAGGCTCTCCAAAACATTCGATCAGGCAAGCGTGCCAGAACTCTAGCCTTCACCGGCCTGTTGAGCGCGCTGGCGACATTCTTGAATCCCTACGGCTGGAGACTGCACCTTCATATCTATCGCTATCTCTCCAATCGCTTCCTGATGGATCACATCGATGAGTTTCAATCTCCGAATTTTCACGGTGTCGCGCAGAAGTGTTTTGCGGGCTTGTTACTGCTCACGTTGGTGGCGTTAGCCGCAAGAAATCGCGAAACAAAAAACATCCACGCGAGCCATTTCCTGGTGATGCTGTTCGCCGTATATTCCGGTCTCTACGCCTCGCGGAACATTCCAGTGTCCTCTTTGCTGTTGATTCTGGTAATGGGCCCCTGGTTGTCGGACGCGATGGATAGACTCGCAGAAAGACTTCCACGAAGACGCACGCAGAAACTTGCAAACCGGCGAATCGCCCCTGCATCGCCCGGCGCCGCATCTCCGCCGTTCCTTCAGCGCATGCGCGCCATCGATCGCAGCCTGCGTGGTCATCTTTGGCCCGTCGCGGCAATCGTGCTTACCTGCTGGATCGCGGCCCATGCCGGAAAGCTGGGCTCCACGTCCCTTATGGACGCACACTTCGACGCCAAGCGCTTTCCAGTTGGAGCCGTCAGCTATCTGGAGAAGCACGATGTGCCGGGCCCGGTGCTCAGCCCCGATTTCTGGGGCGGATATTTAATCTATCGTCTTTACCCGCAAACAAAAGTTGTGGTCGATGACCGCCACGATCTCTACGGCGAAGAATTCCTAAAGTCCTACTTGAAGATGGTGCATGTAGAGCCCGGCTGGAAGAATTTTCTTCAACAGCACCCGGCGGGCTGCCTACTCGTGCCCAAAGAATCTGCCCTGGCCAACATTCTGCTCGAAACGCCCAATTGGCAACCGGTCTACGGTGACACCGTAGCCATCTTATTCATACCGGCTCGGGTAACCAGCAAGTAGAAGCTGTCTCCGTTTATTGCACTATGCGCACGACCGCAGTCGTTGCCAGGAAATCGCTGCCGCTATCCACGCCCTGCACCGCCACGGTGTGAATGCCAGGCGTCAGGCGCAAGGTGTAAGTGTAGCTGCCGTTTTGGCCCTTTATTATCGTCTGCAGATTGCCGTCAACATACAACTGCAAGGCGGTTGGCGGGACGGCATCGTTAGCCTGCACTTGGATCGTGAGTGGGCCCTTGATTACGGCCGCATTCAGAGGGCTGCACAGGGTCAGCGACGGATTTACCGGATTGAGCGGACAAGCGCTCGACGCCGCCACGCTGAACTGCTGCTGGTCCTCATGTTGCGTACCGTTTGCATCCTTCACTACGACAGTGGCCAGATGAGTGCCGGGAGCGACCGGCAACCACGTGTCGAACTGGGCGGCGTTCAGGCTGTACGCGGACATTCCGTCGATAGATAATGCGATATTGGTTGCGGCCTCGACGTTGCCGTTCTGACTGGTGAAGTGGATCCGTTCGGAAAGAGTATCGTCCGCGGAAATCGCACAGATTTCCACTCCTTCACCGCCGCTTCGGCATAGGCCCGCAAAGTCGGTGTGCAGCAGATATCCGTCATCATTTCCCTGGTAGGCAGGCTGATATGCATCCGGAGTCGTGGGGAACTGACTGCCGGCATCGCCAGCGACCCACAGGCCTCCTGTGCCGTCGGGAGCCGCCGCAAACCCATCGTAATTCTCGGCTTTCTCCGTTGCACCGAACGCTACTGACGACACAGCCGCGAACTGGGGATTCAGCTTCACATAATAGGCCTGGCTGACGCTGTCCAGCGGCGTCGGGTTTCCGTACGCAGTCGTAAGAAAATTCCAGGAAGCTGTGGAGCCCGTGACGTAGGTATTGCCCCCGGCGTCAACCGAAACCTGTCCCACGTAGTCAAGGTTTCCACCGCCGAGGTAGGTTCCGTTCAGCATTAAGCTGCCGGGACGGTTCAGCTCAAATACGTAGGCATTGGGCGCGGTCGGCGCTTCTGTCTGGAAGGCCCATGGGCTAGTAAACAAACCGATGTTGTAGGTCCAAGTGCCAACGTAGGCGTTGCCCGACTGGTCGACGGCGATAGATTCTCCGGAAATGAAGTTGTTGGAGTTATGGCCGGGATTGCCCGCTAATGCGGAGTAAACCAACGATGACGACGGAGGCCGCGAAGGATCGAGCTTAACAATCGGAGTCCTCGCGCCGCCGGGCTGATTCAAAGCTCCCGCGGTACGCGGGAAATCAGGCGACTCGGTGAACCCGGTAATGTACAGCTTATTCTCACTGTCGATGGCCAGCCCGTTAGCCTCATCTTCACCGCTGCCGCCCATCTCGACGGACCATGGGATAGCAGTCCCGGCGGAATTAATCTTCGCCACCCAGAAATCGTCAACTCCCCCAAGAGGGCCGATGATCCCGGTTTTCCCGTTACAGCAGTCGCCGGCGGGGCCACTGCCAGTAACAAATGCAGCCGCCAGGCTATCGAGCACGAGTTTGGGGCTGCTATCGGTCGAATTGGGCCCCATGGTTGCACCATAAACCAGCTGCGAACCTGTCGAGTTCAGCTTGGTAACAAATACGCTGCCACCGCTGGGAAGGCCGGCAGTGGTAGGAAATCCGGGGCCTTGAAATATGCCGGCCACATAAACATTCTCATCGGCATCCACCTGAATGCTGCTGGCTATGCCGAATTGATAGGACCCGGGTCCCAGGAAGGTCGACCAAACCAGCGCTCCCGCTGCCGAGAACTTCGACACGAAGACAACGGTGTAACCTGTGGGACCGGGATAGGCGGGCTCGTAGACTTCGGCCGTGGTAGGGAAATCCGGTGAAGTGGTTGTGCCGGTAACATAGATGTTTCCAGCCGGGTCGCGAATTGCGGCAGTGATAGTGCTCGATCCGGAACCACCGAGATAAGTGGAATAGATCCAACTCCGGGGCGGAGCACTCTGAGCAAAGCACACCAATGCACAACCAAAAAGCATAACCGCGGCAATACTCTTCGCAGACGAAAACATAATGGACTCCATCGCGCGCCTGCAGTAGATGACAATTGGAGGTGTAAGGGTTGTGTAGCACGCAGGATTTTCTTCAGCAGCACCAGGCTCCCTGTGTGCTCGCGCCCAAAAATTCTGTTCTGGCCAACATCCTGCTGGAAGCCAACCCCTGGAAGCCAATCTACAAAGATGACGTAGCAGTCATGTTCACCCGCATTCTGTTCCCGACCGAGTAGAGGGGCCTCAACAACTTGGCTGGCACGTGCAAAATTCTTCTCATTGACAGTCGTAGAGATTCCGCGGTATGTTCGCCGGCACGGTCACTACTACCGTCATCGTTGATGCCCGCGAATGTCCTGCCGTTCGGGGAAGCAACTCTGTGAAATCATTCTCCACAAGGACAGATCCTTTATGAGTCGCCTTCTCTCCGCTTCTTGCCTGCACTCTCTCCTTACCTGCCTTGTCGTGCTGTGCCTCTGTCTCGCCCATGCAACTCCCACGCATGCCCAGGACACTCCCGCGCTCTCGCTAACCCAGATCAGTTCCGATCCGTTCACCGTCGGTCCCGGCCAGCACGCTACCGAGGTTGAGCCGCATGTGTTGGCCAACGGCAGCACGGAGGTGGCCGCGTTTCAAACCGGACGCATCGCCCCCGGCGGCGCCACCGCCATTGGCTGGGCTACTTCCACCGACGGCGGCAGCACCTGGACTCACGGCTTCCTGCCCGGCCTGACCACGGGAAATGGCGGTGGTCCCTACGACGCAGCCAGCGATCCCGCCGTAGCTTACGACGCCAAGCACGGCGTCTGGATGATCGCTTCCTTGCCCATCTCCAACACCACCACCACCGTCGCGGTCGTAGTGAGCCGCTCCACCGACGGAGGTTTTACCTGGAACAATCCGGTCAACGTCGGTCCAATTGTAGACAGCTCCGACAAAAACTGGATCGTCTGCGACAGCACTGCCACCAGCCCGTTCTATGGCAATTGTTATGTCGAGTGGGATAATCCCGACACCGGAGACGGAATACTGATGAGCACCTCAAGCGATGGAGGCCTCACATGGGGAACCGCGAAAGCCCCGGCGACCCAACCTTCCGGCATCGGCGGCCAACCGCTCGTCCAGCCCAACGGCACAGTGATAGTGCCGATTGAAACCTCTGGCATCTCTGCCTTCATCTCAACCAACGGAGGCGGAAGTTGGTCGGTGCCCGTGACTGTCTCGAACATCCAGAGTCACACCGACGCCGGAGGAATTCGCAGCGGCCCACTGCCCTCTGCAGCGATGGATGGCGCAGGCACGGTATATGTTGTCTGGGAGGATTGCCGCTTCCGAACGTCCTGCTCTACCAACGATCTGGTATACAGCACCTCCACCAGCGGCCTGCAGTGGTCCAAGGTAACGCGCATTCCAATCGATGCCACCACCAGCACGCTGGACCACTTCATTCCCGGAATTGGCATCGATCCCGCGACCTCGGGCGCCACCGCGCACATTGCCGTTCACTTCTACTTCTATCTGAAGAGCAACTGTACGACCTCGACTTGCCGGCTCGGTGTGGGCTACATTTCATCCCACAACGGCGGATCTACCTGGAACACTCCTGTCAGACTAGCCGCCAACATGCAGCTCGCATGGCTACCCAATTCGCAGAACGGCCTGATGGTTGGAGATTACATTGCCACCGCTTTCACCAACGGCGTGCCCCACGGAGTGTTCGCCGTAGCTGCCGCAAAGTCGGGCACGACGTTTAACGAGGCGACATATACCGCGCAGGGATTAACTGTGCCCGAGACCGGTCCGCAATTATCTTCGGCGAATGATAAGCCGCTGCACAACCTCTCCGACCCAATTGAGAAAGAGCATCCAGAGCGAGGCATTCCTCCCTCGAAGCGCGCCGCTAAGCGCAGCTCGAAGTAGGACTGGTTTCATAAATCGCTCGGGAAGGGCACGACTTCAGTCGTGCCATAAGCGTGGAATCACCCCGGCTTTAGCCGCTGAGGCGAGCTTCCGGCTCTGCAGCTGCCGCCGGGCCCCTCACCCCTGCTAAACTCTCTCCGTGTCGCGCCTCACTCACCTCGAATGCACCCGCTGCGGCGAGCATTACCCCGCCGACCGTCCCCAAACCATTTGCACCAAAGATGGCGGCATCCTCTACGCCCGTTACGATCTGGCCAGCATCAGGAAAAGTTTTTCTCCAGCATCGCTGCTGCCCCTCGCTCCCACCATGTGGCGTTACGACGCCGTCCTTCCCGAAGCCACGCCTGTCTCGCTCGGCGAAGGTTTCACTCCCATGCTGCCTAGCCGCGAATTTCCCAACGTCTTCATCAAAGACGAAGGCCTCAATCCCACCGGCTCCTTCAAAGCCCGAGGACTCTCCGCCGCCGTCACCATGGCCCGCCATTTCGGTCTGAAAAAGCTTGCCATCCCCTCCGCCGGAAATGCCGCCGGAGCCCTCGCCGCCTACGCCGCCGCCGCCGCCCTCGAAGCCCACATCTTCATGCCCAAAGATGTTCCCATGGCCAATCGCATCGAGTGCCACTACTACGGCGCGCACGTCACGCTGGTCGACGGCCTCATCTCCGATTGCGCCCGCAAAGTTGCCGAACTGAAAGAAAAACCTGAGTGGTCGAAAGAAGCTTGGTTCGACGTTTCCACCACCAAAGAGCCCTACCGCGTCGAAGGCAAAAAGACCATGGGTTACGAAGTCGCCGAACAACTCGGCTGGAAACTTCCGCAGGGCATCATCTATCCCACCGGCGGCGGTGTCGGCCTGCTCGGCATGTGGAAGGCCTTCGACGAACTGGAGCATCTGGGTTTCATCGGTTCCGAGCGCCCAAATATGATCAGCGTGCAATCTTCAGGATGCGCCCCTATTGTTAAAGCATGGGATGAAGGCCGCGCCGCTTCAGAAATGTGGCCAAACGCCGCAACCTTGGCCGCTGGCCTCCGCGTCCCCAAACCCTACGGCGACTACCTGATCCTCGACATCCTGAAACAAAGCGGAGGTCTGGCCCTCGCCGCCACCGACGCCGAAATCCTCGCCGCCACACGCCACTGGGCGAAAGTCGAAGGCATCTTCGCCGCGCCCGAGGGCGCAGCATCTCTAGTCGCCTATCAGAAACTCTTGGCCAGCGACTTCTTCACCCCGGACGACACCGTCGTCCTCTTCAACACCGGCTCCGGCCTGAAGTATCTGGATGTCTTGGACACGAAAGACGCTCAAGCCGTTCAACCGCCAGCCCCCCGCGCCATCGCCGGAATCATCGGCCCATACTAAAAAGCCGGAGACTCGTGCGGGGCTAAAATCTGTGTTCCAGCGGAAGGTTTTAATGGGATAATTGTCGCGATGTTCGAGACCATCGAGTCGCCAGCCCATGAACAAGCCAAAGGTTGGTACTTTCCTAACGTCTATCTATTTTGGTTCGTAATCGGATTGTTGGGCACCCTGATCAGTTTCCGGAAGCACGGAGTTTACCGTCCGCTCGGATTAGTTTGCTACGCCTCCATATGCCTACTATCGCTTTATTTTTTTTCCGCTGCGAGGACCGGCCATCGGAATAACAGATCTGTATCGATCCGTTGCCAAGTCCTGCTCTGGCTGAGCCTCGTGCCATCGACAATGCACTGGTTGTTAATGAAATGATAATGGGATGGCCGGAGCAACCAGATCCCGAATCCTAGGAATTGATGATTGCTCTCACGATCTGCCGCGTAGGGATGCCTGCTGCCCAAACTATCCAACTTCCGCATCCGCTCCGCCCGCGCCACATTCTCCGGATGCCCAAGATCCCGCCACGGCGCGAAAGCCAAGAATTTTTTCTTCCTGCGCCGCCAGCCGCAAATAAGTTGGGGTAATCGAAAACGCGCCATCTTCCGTCATCATCGGCAAGAGACGAGGCAAAATAACATGCACCCCGGAAAAAGTCAGCGCCTTGATGACACTTCTCCCTATGTCGCCCGTTAAAGTTCCGTCGCTTCAGTGGTAACATATTTCCATGATCAGACGTGATTTTCTGCGTCGCGTACTGTACGGCGGCACGGCCCTTGCCGCAACAGGGGCGGCCGGCAGAGTGCTTACGTCACCTGTGGGTCATGATGCAGCCTTCGCGCTTGATTCATTGAAGATTGATCCATTGAATCTGACCGGCACCAGCCCGCAGGCTACGCAGTCACTTCCCACCCTCACCGCCATCCCATTCCGTCTTGAAGATGTCAGGATTCTCGATCCCGATCTGCTCCGGATGCGCGAACAAACTCTCAACTATCTCCTCACCCTTGATTCTGAACGCCTGCTGCACAACTTCCGCGTCAACGCTAAACTTCCGTCGTCGGCCGATCCGCTCTATAACCGCGAGTCTCCCACCAACGGATGGCGTGGCCATTATGTCGGCCATTTTCTTTCCGCTTGCAGCCAGATGTATGCCTCCACCGGCGATGCCCGCATCAAGACGAAGGCCGACGCCATGGTGTCGGAGCTGGCAAAATGCCAGGCGCAGCTCGGCGACAAAGGCTATCTTTCCGCGTTCCCTGAATCGGGCTTTGACGACCTTGAACAGGGCCGTCCGGCCGCGGTCGTCTGGTATGCGCTCCATAAAATCATGGCTGGCTTGCTCGATGTCAACCAACGCATGCAGAATCCGCAGGCGCTTCAGGTGCTCGAAGGCATGGCTGCTTGGACGGACTGGCGCACCGGCCGGCTCCCCGAAGAACAAATGCAGCGAACCCTGCAAATCGAATTCGGCGGCATGAACGAAGTTCTGGCCAACCTCTCCGCCGTCACTGGAAATTCCCGTTATCTGGCGGTTGCGAAACGCTTCGATCATCACGCGGTCATGGATCCCGCCGCGCAAGGGCGCGATACCCTCACCACCCTCCACGCCAATACCCAGATCCCCAAGTTCATCGGCGCCGCCCGCGAATTCGAACTCACCGGCGACCCGCATTACCGCGACGCGTCGCAATTTTTCTGGCAGCAGGTCGCGCTGCACCGCAGCTACGTCACCGGCGGCAACAGCGCCAGCGAACATTTCCGCACCCCGCCTGACGTGCTCGCCTCCGAGCTTACCGACCTCTCGCAGGAAACCTGCAACACCTATAACATGCTTAAGCTCACACGCCAGCTCTTCACCTGGCAGGCCGAGCCGCAATACGCTGACTATTACGAGCGCGCTTTTCTGAACCACATCCTCGCCACCCCCAACCCAGCCGATGGATCGCCGCTTTACTACCTCGGAATGCAATCCGGCCAGTGGAAGGTTCACTTCGTCCCCCACGAGGGCTTCTTCTGTTGCTGCGGTACCGGCCTGGAAAATTTCTCGAAGCTCAGCGAGGGGTTCTACTTTCACAATGAGCAGTCGCTGTGGGTGAATTTATTTTTCGCCTCGGAAGTGAACTGGCGAGAGAAGGGAATTGTCATCCGGCAGGAAACTCGCTTTCCCGAGGAAGCCGGGACTCGACTGGTCATTCAGACGAAATCGCCCGCTCGCTTCACATTGAACGTACGCATTCCATACTGGGCCGAGGCCGCCAGCGTGACGGTCAACGGCAAGCCTTTCCAGCCCAACCAAAAGCTGGCGCCCTCCAGCTACGCGAAAATTGACCGCGTCTGGAAAAATGGCGACCGCGTGGAGGTGAAGCTGCCCATGCGCCTGCATCTGCAGCCCATTCCCGACGACCCCACGCTAGCCGCCTTTATGTACGGCCCGCTCGTGCTCGCCGGCGAACTCGGCACCGGGAATCTCGACTCGAAGCGCATCTATTCTGACGACAAATTTCTGCACGGAGGTTTTCCCCCAATCGCCGTGCCCGAACTCGCCGGCAACCGCAACGCCCTCGACCAATGGATTCAACCGGTCAGTGCCCCAGCAAGCAAGAAAGTCAGCAACACAGTCAGCCAGAAAACCGCGGGCGAGAAAGATGTGGCGCTTACTTTTCGCACCATAGGCGCGGGCCGTCCTCAGGATGTCACTCTCAGTCCCTTTTACCGCCTGTTCAACCAGCGCTATTGCGTTTACTGGCGCTTCCGCCCCGCTGTTGAGACGTGAGTTTGATGTTTCGGCCCCTGGTGATTGGCGTAACATCGCCTCTCATCAATCCCGCAGCGAAAGATCCTCTCCGCAAAGCGTAGTAGAATTCCAGCCACCTCCCAATATGACGCCTACAGCAGCCCATAACCGCCCCGGCCGCACCATCTCCATCGACTCCATCCTGGCGGCTCGCCAGCGCGTCTACCAGGCGGCGGTTCGCACCCCATTGGTTCGCTTGTACTACGACGACGCTCCCGCCGAGATTTATCTCAAGCTCGAATCGTTTCAGCCCATCGGTTCCTTCAAACTGCGCGGAGCTTATAACGCGATCTCCCTGCTAAGCCTGGAAGAGCGGGCGAAAGGTGTGTGGACCATCAGCGCCGGCAATGCTGCCCAGGGAGTGGCTCTCGCGGCCCGGATCATGAAAACCCGCTGCGAAGTCCTAGTTATGGATACCGCCCCGGCCGCCAAGCTCGATGCCATTCGGCGATTGGGCGCGAGCATCCGCCAGGCGTCGATGGATGAATGCTGGACCGCGGTGATCGAACGCAAGCATTCCGCATTTAAAGGCGCCTTTGTTCATCCCTTCGACGATGACGACTTCATCGCCGGCAATGCCACCTGCGGTCTGGAAATCCTGGAAGATTTGCCGGACGTCACCGCGATTGTGGCTGGCTTCGGTGGGGGCGGCCTCAGTTGCGGGATCGCCTCTGCGACGGCCGCTCTCAAGCCCGACGTGAAAGTATTTGCTGCCGAGCCTGAGACCGCCGCGCCCCTTCACTTATCGTTCATCAAAGGTTCAGCGCAGAAGTTTCCGGACTGGAAAACCAGCTTTGTGGATGGCTGTGGCGGCAAGACAGTTTTGCCGAGTATGTGGACGCTCGCGAGCCGCCTGCTCGCCGGTTCCATCGTCACTTCGCTTGAAGAATGCCGCAAGGCCATGACGATCGTCGCAGCGCGAAATCATTTGATCTGTGAAGGCGCCGCCGCGTGCGCCGTCGCCGCCGGACTCAGCGGCAAAGCCGGAAGCGGCAAGATCGTATGTGTCGTCAGCGGCGGAAACATCGATCTCAGCAAATTCTCCGAGCTGGTGTCAGCCCCGGCCTAGGCCTCGGAGCTTACTCAGCCGGAATGCTCCGAACGAAGTGGGGCACAGATAGGGAGATGCTCATGTGGGGACAGCTGCCCCCGGCTGGTCCGCTTCGCACAGGCTGCGGAAAAACTCAGAAATGCGGACGGTAATGTGGAAGAGCGGCGCTTCAGCGCCGCGTAAAGCGTCCAGAACCAATGGGGCTTCAGCCCTAGTGGTCGCCATTTCTTGTCCAGCGCGAGTTTTTCCTCAGCCTGTTCAGCCACTGAGGTACCGTGCGGTGTCGCCCGACTCTCACCACGAAACAACTTCACTCTTTAAATCCTGCTCTGCCCGCGCCACATTCTCCGGCCTCCCCAAATCACGCCAATAATATTCGTCAGCGCGAAACCCAAGAATATTTTCTCCATGAGCCGCAAGACGCAAATAGGAGTCAATGATCGAAAAGGCCCCATCTTCCGTCATCATCGCAAGAAGACGAGGCGAAATAACGTGGATGCCGGAAAATCCCAAAGCCTGCACAAGCAGCTGCTGCGAAGACCGAAAAAATTCCGCTTGCTGATCGTGACCGGATAGTCGTCCGCAAAGCCGAAGTTGCTCATCGAACAGCAGATACCGAGAAGTCTCCCGCTCCTGCACCGCCAGCGTAGCCAGCGCCTGACGTTCTTTATGAAACTCCATCATGCGTCCCAGATCAATCGTGCTGATCACGTCAACATTGTGCAGAATGAACGGCTCGTCGCGTCCTGCTGAATCTTCAAGAAAAAACCATCCAGCCTTCTTCAACCCGCCGCCAGTATCCAGCAACTCTTCTTCGCGCGAAACTTCGATGCGCATGCCGAAGTTGTCATTCTTCTCCAGATAATCGACCACCATATCGCCAAAGTGATGCACATTGATAATCACATCGCGAACCCCAAACCCGCGCAGTCCCGAAAGCGTGATCTCGAGCAGCGTCCGTCCCGCAACCTCCACCAGCGCCTTGGGACGATCATCCGTAAGCGGCCGCAACCGCGTTCCCAGCCCCGCCGCCAGAATCATTGCCTTCATCGCGCCGGCGTCTCCAACGGTGCTCTTGTCATTCCGAACCGGGCTGAAAGCCCGGCGAGGAACCTGTTTTGGACGCCGCGTCCAGGGGGTGCCCCATTTCTCGCGCGTTCTTTGCGCGAGAAGCGGGTACCGTGCCGACGGCGCCGAAGCAGCCCGCACCTCGCCTCCTTCTCAAGCCGCACTATCACCCTCCAACTCGCGATGCCTCACCACCACGTCAACCCCGTTTCGCACACGCAACCGCTTCGCCAACTGTTCCGCCAGATACACCGACCGATGCTGCCCGCCCGTGCAGCCAAACGACACCATCAAACTCTTAAACCCGCGTCGCTGATACTCACTCACACTCGCATCCACCAGCGACATCACGCTGGCCATAAACTGATGCACGCTCTCCTGCTGATTTAGATAGTCGATCACCGCCGCATCCCGCCCCGTGAGCGCCTTGAATCGCTCTTCGCGCCCCGGATTCGGCAAGCTGCGCCCATCGAAAACAAACCCGCCACCATGTCCACTCTCGTCTTTCGGCATGCCCCGATGAAAAGAAAAACTCAAAATCCGCACCGTCAAATTCTCCGCCGAAGAGGCCAGCCCCTGCAGTTTCTCCGACGCCAGCATGCTGTTGAACGCCTCCATCAGCGTCGGCAATGCGATCGGCAGCTTCACGTTGTGCAGCAGCCAGCGCAGGTTCTTCAGCGCATAAGGCACGCTCTGCAGAAAATGAGCCTTCCGCTCATAAAACCCGCGAAACCCATAAGCCCCCAATGCCTGCAGAATGCGCACGTAAACGTAGGAATAGTAGTAGTGCAGAAATGTTTCGCGCTCCACTTCGACAAAACCGCCAAGTTTTTCGAGATATAGATCGAGCAGCAGCAGCCGCAACTCCGGCGGCAGATCGGCCTTGGCATCGTACAAAAGGGAAGCGACGTCATACTGCAGCGCACCCTTGCGCCCACCCTGATAATCCAGAAAAAACGGCTGCCCATCCTGCAGCATAATATTTCGGGATTGGAAATCGCGGTAGAGAAAGTAGTTGCAGTCCGCGCTTAACAAGAAATTTGTGAGGCAATCAAAATCGTCTTCCAGCGCTTGTTCGTTGAATGGAATGCCGGCGAGCCGGAGAAAGTAATACTTGAAGTAATTTAAATCCCAGGCGATGGACTGCCGATCGAAACTCCCTCGCGGATAACAAACGCTGTAATCCAAATCGCGCCCAGCCTCGATCTGAAAACGCGGCAGCACCGCCACAACTTTGCGATACGCTTCCACCGCCTGCGGAGCGATCTTCTCACCCACCCGGTTCTTCGACAGAAACTCAAACAGCGTCGTATCCCCGAAGTCTTCTTCCAGATAAGCCCCGTGATTCAAGTCTTCCGCATAGATTTCTGGTACCGGCAGGCCGTGCCGGCGAAAATGTCGGGAAAACTCCACGAACGCCACGTTCTCCTCGCGCACGTTATACAGAATTCCAATGGCGCTGACTTTGTCGGTCGCTAACCGGACGATGCTTCGCCCCGACCCGCCGAGCTGGCCTTGCAGCGGATGCACGCGCGTGGCCGCGGTGCGGAAATGCTGCTCAAAAAGTTTTCCGAGAACATCCATAGAGTGAATGCGCATGTCCGCGCGACCACTAAAGATAACATCGAAGTCTCAATGCAAAGACGATAGCGGTCCACCACGTTTAACGACTTGATAACCCTGGTAACCATCTCTATGCTGAACTAACCATGACCGACCGCCTCTACTACCACGATTCTTTCCTCTACCGTTTCGACGCCGAAGTCCGCTCGGTCGTCGAAACCCCGCGCCCGGCGCTCATTCTCGACCGCACGGCCTTCTACCCCACCAGCGGCGGCCAGATCCACGACACCGGCTGGTTAGTTTCCGGGGATGAAAAACTACGCGTCACCGAAGTCGCCGACTCCGAAGACGGCCACATCATCCACTACCTCGAAGCTCCACTCAAAAACGTGCAGCCCGGAACCCGCATCCACGGCGAAATCGACTCCGCCCGCCGCCGCGATCACATGCAGCAGCACTCCGCTCAGCACGTCCTCTCCGCCGCCTTCATGCGGCTTTTCAACCTGCCCACCGTCTCTTTCCACATGGCCGACGACTACTGCTCCATTGATCTAGATACGCCTTCGCTCATTCAAGCTCAAATCGAATCCGCCGAATGCCTCGCCAACGAAATCATCTTAGAAAATCGTCCCGTCGAAATAAGCTTCGTCACGCGCGACGAAGCAGCGGTCCTAGGCCTGCGCAAACTCCCTCCCGCCGAGCGCGATCAACTCCGCCTCATCGACATCCGCGACTTCGACCTCACCGCCTGCGGCGGCACCCACGTCGCCCACTCCGGACAAATCGCCGGCATCCTCCTCCGTAAGATCGAAAAAGTTCGCCACGGATACCGCGTGGAATTCGTCGCCGGCCAGCGCGCCGTCTCGACCGCCCGCCGCGATTTCTCCACCCTCACCGAAACCGCCGCACTGTTTTCCGCCAACATCTACGACGTTCCCCAGCAGGCCCGCAAGTCTCTCGACGAAATCAAATCCCTGCGCAAGCAAGCCGAGCAATCCCAGGACGACCTCGCCGCCGCCCAGGCCACAACCCTAGTAGCAGAAACTTCCGAAGTTCACGGCCGCAAGCTCATCGTACGCACTTTCTCCGGCCACGACCTCAACTTCCTAAAACTGCTAGCACAAAAACTCACCCGCCAATCTCCCGCAGTAGTGGCCCTGCTAGCCACCGACTCGCCGCAACCCGCGCTGGTCTTCGCGCAATCCCCCGGCCAGCCCGACGACATGGCCGCGCTCCTCAAACAAACCCTAGCCTCACTAGGCGGACGCGGCGGCGGCAGCAAAGATTTAGCCCAAGGCGCTGCGCCCAGCTCCACCGGCCTAGCCGCCGCCCTGGTCTCCGCCGTGCAATCGCTCACCCCCTAGCGCCGCCGAATCTTCCTCCCAAAAAATTCCCAACCCTCCCGGTAAACTTCAAACTTGGACCGCCTTCTCCGGCTCACCGGAAACAATTTCATCGACTTAATTCTCCGAAACACCGACACCGGAACCACATACCACAAATCCTCCGGCACAATGTAAGCCACCAGCACATCGATATCCTTCCAGCTATACACCTTCTTGTGTTCATTTCCGTGCGCGTGAAACGTGTACCCTCCATACTCCCC
>Ga0182015_10000166_pt1 | contig 93917 bp, 72 predicted proteins | sample 712P3MmetaG_FD_120478 | JGI IMG/M metagenome (GOLD analysis project Ga0182015, IMG submission 120478) | Permafrost microbial communities from Stordalen Mire, Sweden - 712P3M metaG | ecosystem: Environmental > Terrestrial > Soil > Wetlands > Permafrost | place: Sweden: Stordalen | collected...
CCGTTTCTCCCGCGCCATGCACCGGGAGCCCACGCTAAACCAAGACGGGGGTTGAATCCGAGTTCGGCAGCTCGCGCCGGTTCATCGCCTACGGTCGCCGGTGACAACTCGGGCACCATAACGGAAGGACAGAGGGACGCCCACCCGTTCGAGCGCGGCGTATACGTCCGATTTGACGAGCGCGCAGGCCGACTCGTCGGCGCCGCTCATGGCGGCAACCACCAGGGCAGCGACTTCGAGTCTTCTGGTATGGCACAAGGAACACCCCGGAAGGAATGGCGGATGCGCATTGCGGGCGAAGGGCCGACGCAATGGACTGCTTTCAAGACTGGGTTTCTCCGATCCCGGAACTGATTGAAGCCACTGACGATGGCATCCTTCGCAATGACATCGTTGACCGACGGCCGCTCAAATCCTGGGGTAAAGGGCGCATCACTCTGCTCGGAGACGCGGCGCACCCCACCACGCCAAATCTCGGACAAGGAGCCTGTCAGGCAATTGAGGACGCCGTGGCCTTGGCCCACTGTCTAGGTCAAGGAGGCGATGCCGAATCTGCCTTGCGATCCTACGAGGAAAGCCGGATTCCCCGCACAACCGCCATCACCAAGAAATCGCTGCGCGTCGGTATCGTAGGTCAATTGGAAAACCCCTTGGCGTGCGCACTCAGGAACGCGATGATCCGAATCACGCCTTCTGTGATATCCTTGAGATTCATGGAGAGCATATTGCGCAACGATGCGCCGGATCTCCCCTGAAAACCGTATTCCCGCAATCCGACTGATAACCCAGACGGTCAGCCATTTCCGTTCATCGCCAAGGATCCGCCCGCAAGTGCCAGGCTAGCCGGAAAGCGAGCCTTTGCTCACCGAGATCGTGCTGTCGTGGAAGTCGAGCGTAAGTACCGCGTCGCCAAGAAGCGCGATGCCAACTGTCGCGTCAAAAAGTCCATCGGGCTCGTGCACCCCGAGGGTGGGGAAATATACCTTGAGGCGACCCGCCCCCAGGGGGGTGCCATGAAAGGATTCGGACCGGGCCTCGGCGACTTTCATTTTCACACCGCCATCGGTCAGCGGAAAAAATTCAGTGGCCGAAGTGTTGGCCGACGATTCAAGGCCCAGCTTGGCCAGCGACGCTGAGTAGATCAGCATCGATCCCGTGTACATGGTGTCCACCTGCGCGCTGACGGGCTTGCCCTCCAACTCGAATCCCTGCGCCACGACGATCGGCGGGCCATTGCGGCCGAACCTGATGAGGGAAAGGCTATCCCGAGGGCCGGGGATGGAGACAGGTCCCGTCAGGATGTCGGAAATGCGGAGCCGGCCGGCGGCAAAGTCCATCTGGACAATTCGATCCTTGAACACCGTATAGGCGAGGGTCCCGGCGATCCCAGCCGGAAGCTGGTTGGCGGAAAAATCAAGCGCTACCCCTCGCCTGCCGCCGATCATGACGGGGCCAATGTGAATTGGGGGAATGGAAGTCAGGTAGAAACCCGCAGGCGCAGGCGGAGGCAGCCCCTCCAGTGCGAGCCCGGCCGATTTCGCGATTTTTGTGTCGATCAGCGTGTTCACATTTCCCGTATCGACACCGAACAGGACCGGGGAACCATCGCCGATCCTCACCTCCACGCAGGGGACGCCGTTCAATTCAACCAGCGGAACGTCGGCGGCAAATACGATTCCCGTCGCGGAGACGGGCATCGGCGGCTGGGCTTTCAGGGAACCGGCAAGATGGATTCCGGCCATCAAGGCGAATACCCACCGGGCCGCGGTCTCACGTTCAAGGGTCATTTGCGCAACCTACCCGCAATCTCCATGTTCGAAGCCAGAAATCTGATGAAAGGTAGATTTCAAAGGACGGACGGCAATGGACCGGATGAGATCACCTGATCGGCCGGAGCTGGCAGATGTACCTGATCGGTTTTCTCTTCGGCCTCGGATTCGACACCGCCACGGAGGTCGCGTCGCTCGGGATCTGCGCAAGGGAGGCATCGACCGGGATCCGCATCTGGTCGAAATTCATCCTCCCCACCCTTTTCACCGCCGGGATGGCCCTCATCGACACCACCGGTGGGGTGCGGATGCCCAGCGCCTACCGGTGGGCGTTCGTCAAGCCCCTGCGAAAACTCTGCTACAACCGCACCATCACGTTCGTCTCGGTGCTGGTGGCCCTGCTGGCGGGCGGGATCGAGATCCTCGGTCTCGTGGGCGACAGGCTGAAGCCGCAAGGCCGTCTGGGCTGGCGTTGGCGCGCCGAACAACCATTTCGGCCTGGTTGGAATCTCGGTCATCGGCATCTTCGTGCTGAGCCGGATCGCCTCGGCCGCCATCTATCGCGGCATCCGCGACAACGAGATCGAGGTGAGTTCCGGCGGTTCGGCATAGTGCAGGCTCGCCGCGGGGCAAAGGGACGGCACGCTGAGGGTCCCCGGACCAACCGCCCTTCGGCAATGACCCCTCACATGAAGCTCCTGCTGACTCCTTTTATACTGATCGCCACGGTCGCAGGCGCCCAAGATGCCCCGCAGGGCGGCGCGCCGGTGCAGATGGCGCCCGTAACGGTGAATGCGGGCCCGCTTGGATTCATCGGGATCCGGTGCTCGGCCAGCGTCGGAATGTTCGGACTCATATCGAACAACGCGCATATCCGGGACCTGGTGATCGTCGAGGTTTTCAGGGATTCGGCGGCGCAGCGGGCGGGCCTGCTGGCCCAGGATCGCGTGCTGCGCATCGACGGAGTTCCAATCACGGATTACTCGATCAACGGATTGAAAAAGATCGGCGAGAAGGAAAAGGGGGACGCGATGGAGCTCCAGGTAATCGGCCCGAGCGCGCAGGTGCCCCGCACCGTCCAGATCACGCTGGGGGCGCGGAGGGCTTTGCCCAGGTGACGGGCGCGGCCGCCAGTTGCGTGACTAGATCGTCAGCTGGCCCAGCTTCAGCGGTGCGATGCCGTCCACGGGCCTTCCCTTGTCGAGCCCGGGCTTGAACCGGATGTTCTTCACCGCCGACTCAAGATAGGGATCCCCGGTCTTCTCCGAACATCCTGGGTCGAGGAAGATCCCTCGGGCGAGGCCGTCCTTTGAGACCTTCACATAGTAGGTGGCACCGTACTTTCCCTCTGCAAGCAGCGCGGGCAGGTCCGCGGGCAAACTTCCCATGGCGGGCAGCGCGGGCAGCGTTTCGCCCTTGTGGGCGCCGATATACTCCACCATCACGTACTCGAAGGCCTCGTCGCGGGTCAGCTCCACGCGCTTGGACGAGACGTTGGTCGCAATTTCCACGCCCCGGTCGTAGAGGTGGACCTCGAAACTCTGCAGCTCGAAGGCCGGAGGGAATCCCTCCTCGAAGAAGTGAACGGTGGTCGGATTGCTGTCTATGGGATGCAGCGCCTTGGCGAAGACCAGTTTCCGGACCAATCCCGGCTTGGTCCCCTTCTCGTGCAGCTGGGAGATCGTCACGACGTAGGGATTGTTGAGCCTGTGCTCGGAGGAAGCCACGAACGTCACCTCCATCGCGTCATAACCCGGGGAGGCGGCGGCGCCCCCGTTCATCTCGATCTCCGAACCCGCGCTGACCGTCACCTGGTCAAGGTCCGTCGTCCGAATCCCGGTCATGACGTTGGCGTTCAATGGGCCAAAGGCGGGGCTCATCACCATCGGAAAACCTCCGGCAGCCGCAATGGCGGGCGCGTCTCGGTTGTTGGTGTTGGCGATGTATTGGGCGTTGTTCTGCGCCTGCACAAGGGAGGCCTGCGACTGGCTCACGCTGGCTTGGTACCCGGCATTGACGTCAGCCGCATTTGCCATGGCCTTTGTCAACCTCGTGGACGGGTCGTTCTTGGCCGAGTACGCGGGCTTTGCGTCCAGGCCGGCGAGCGTGGCGGATAAATCGGTGAGCTTGAGCGACGGCGAGATCTTAAGGTCGATCGTCCCGCTCTTCGCGGAGACGACCCTCGCCTTCCCGTTGACGACAATCACCCAGGAGCTGCCCGAGACGTCGTTGACGGCATAGAGCTGCCTGTCCAGGCCGACCGAGATATCGGCGCCCATGAAGAGCGTGTGCGTCTTCGTCTCGCTGACGACGACCTGGTCCATCACGAGCGGCCTGCTGTCGCTCGCGCCCTCGGACGCCGGCGTGGCAAATGCAATGATTGACACTGCGGAGACGAGAAATCGGCCCAACTCGAACTTCCCAGTCGATGGGGCCTGTCGCGGTGCTTCCATGGGAACGCCTATCTGGCGACCAGCGTCCTGACGCGCGCGAGGAAGTCCTCGACCGCGTCCGTTTTCTCGATGCTCAACGCCTTCTGAAGGTATTCCACGCACTTGGCGTAATGCCTGTTCCTGAGCTCGATGTTTGCGAGCTCAAGGCTGGCCACATAGGTGGCGGCCGGGACATTGAAGGCTGCCTCGAAGGCAAGCGTCGCCCGGGGTACCTCATCCTCCGCGTCATATGCCCGGCCGAGGCTTACAAGCGCGCGCCCGTTGAGGGGCTCGACCTTCAGGATCTCGTCGATCTCCTTGCGTGCCTCCGGCCATTTCTTTTCCGCCGCAAGGAGGTCCGCCCTGGTCTGGAGCAGCTCAATTCCCCCGGTCGCGCCAGCCTCCTTGAACCGGTCCAAGACCGCCTCCGCGTCGCGCAGCCTCCCGCTGGAGATCAGTGTCTTAGCGTAGCGGATGAGCTTCTGTTCGCCGATCTCGGGGGACGAGGCCAGCACCTTGCTGTAGATCTGGCCTGCCTCGGGGATCAGGTTCTGCTCCGCGTAGAGGTCCCCTAGGAGGGTAAGCTCCTCGACGCTGGTGAATCCCATCCCCACCGCGGTCTCCAGGATCACGGTGGCCTCGACCTTCCGGTCCTCCGAGAGCAGGATGTTGGCGTAGGTCAGCCAGTAGCGTGTGTCGCTCGGGCGCTCCCTGATCAGGTTTTTCACAAGCGACTCGGCGCGGGTGAACTGCTTTCCCTCGATGCAGATTTCCAGCAGCCCCTCCTTCCAGTCCGCGTTGGAAGGGTCGCCGCCCAGGGCCTGCATATAGGCCATCTCCGCCGAAACAAGGTCCCCGTCCTTCTGGAGGCTGTACCCGAGAAGCCCGAAGGTCGTGGAATCGCGGTCCCCGAGGACGATGGCCTTGGAAAAACAGGGAACCGCGTCGCCGTACCTGGCGGTCGTGTAGTACAGGATGCCGAGGTTCACCCAGGCCCGCAGGAAGGTCGGGAAGCGCTTCACCGAGCTTCGGTAGTTGGCCTCCGCTTTGTCGTTCTGGCCGGCGGCATAATAGGCGTTTCCCAGAATGAACTCGAAGGCCGGGCTCGGCGGCTCCTTTTCCGACTCCATTGCCTCGAGCAGCTTCACCGCGAACTCGGGATTGGACGACAGAATCGTCACGACCTTCTCGTAAAGCGCGTACTCCTCCTCCGTCATCTCGGGCTCGCGCTCCTTCAGGAATGAGTTCGACTCATTTATGATGCGCTTGGCGTCGACCTGGGGATTGGATGCGCGCCCGGCGGCGGCGAGCGCGACGGCCAGCGAAACGAGGAAAAGGAGCCGCGGGGTCTTCATCCTTCTAGAGGGTGAACGGCGAGCCGTTCGTCCACTGGTACCAGACGAGCTGCTGCACCATGCATCGCACCTTCTTCCCCTTCCTGACGGCGGGCGTGAAGACCCACTCGTCCCTGACGCACTCGATCACGATTTGGTCGAACTTCGCGTTGCCCGACGGCGTAAGGACCCGCGCGCTCGTCACCGCTCCCTCCGAGTCGATGATCAGCAGCAGCGTGACGCGAAGCTGCGGCGCGTCGTCGCGGACGCGGCTTGAGACCCTCGCGATCGTTCTCACGACCGCGGCCGGTGGCTGGTCGACCTCATTCTGCTGGTAGACATGGTCGAATTCGCCCGAGGCGCCCGCCTTGGGCCTGAGGTCGGTGAGGAGCTGGCTGAACTGGATGGTCGCCCGGGGGGGGAGCTCCGTCGGCGGCAGGATCTTGTCCAGGTCGGGCGGCACAACGGCAAGCTTCACCGGGCTGTCCGAGGCCGCGATCTCGATGCCGGTCAGAGGAATGATCGAATCCGGCGCCTGGGAGTGATCCTCCACCCTGGGGGGAGGCGGCTCGGAAATGGCGGCTATCGACCGAAGGTCCTCGATCTCCGGCGCCGGCGCGACCGGCTTCACATTTTCAAAATGCGCCATGCCGAGGAAAAGCCCGAACGTGAGGCCCGCGCCCAGGAGCAGGCAAAGCGCCTCGTCGGCAGCGTAGTTTGGGGTCTTGCCCGCCGGGAGCATGGAAATCGGCTGCGACATTTTCCGGCGTCAGGGTGCGGCGGTCCGCGCTGTGGCGAACTCCACGTGTTGGATTCCGGAACGCTTCGCCTCCGAATAGACCGCCGCGAACACGCCCAGGTTCGAGGAACGGTCCCCGCGGATGATAAGCGAAGGGAAGCGCCCGATGGACGCCTGCCGGACCACCGCCGCGACCTGGTCGGCGCGGATCTCCTGGCCGTCGAAATATATCCTGTTGTCCGCTGAGATAGCGATCAGCAGAGCGTTTTGATCGCCGCTGATCGATCCGCTGACGTCGGGCTTCTGGACCTCGACGCCGGGGTCGTTTATGAACGCGCTGCTGATCATCAGGAAGATCACGAGCACCATGATGCAGTCGACCATCGGCACCATGTCGATGTGGGTGACCTCGAACCTGCTTCCCCCGATGTTCTTGCCTATCATGGTGACGCGATTTGCCAGGCGCCGTTCTCGATTCGATTCATCTTCTGCAGGTATTTGCGCAGCGCACGGTTGGCGATGTGGACCACCAGGAGCGCCGGTATCGCGACGACCAGCCCCGACTCCGTGGCCACGAGAACCTCGGAAATGCCGCGCGCAAGCCCCTCCATGATCTTCTCTGGCGAGTGCCCCGACAGGCTCTCGAAAGTGGTCACCATGCCGCTCACCGTGCCGAGAAGCCCAAGCAGGGGCGCCGCCGTTATCATTGCGCCCAGCGCGAGGCGCTGTTGGCGGAAGGATTCGTGGACCTCCTCCCGCCTGCGCCGAAGCTGGGGCAGCTGCGCCTCCCGGACCGCGAAGGGGCGGTCGAGCTGGCGGTTCGACCTCCAAAGCGAAAGGAGCAGCCTGAAGCACCTCGAGTACAGCACCACCGACAGGCATAGGATAGCGACCATCACGGGGCCGCCCCGTTCCACGAGTTCGACGAGGGCCTTCATGCGGCGACGGGCTTGCCCGCGGTCGCCGCGGTCTCGGCAGCGGTGACAAACTCAAGGGCGTACCTTTCAAGCAATGAAAGGTTCCTCTGGATGCGGTGCGCCAGGAAGCCGTGGGCGATCAGCGTCGGGATGGCGACGACCAGGCCCAGCTCGGTGGCCACGAGCACCTCGGAAATCCCGCTGGCGAGCTTTCCAGCGTTGCCGGTCCCGAAGACGGTTATCAGCGCAAAGGTCCTGACCATGCCGACCACGGTTCCCAGGAGGCCCATGAGCGGCGCCGCGGTGGCGATCACGGCAAGCAGGGAAAGACGGCGCTCAAAATGGAGCCTCTGCCGGAGAAGCACGGACTGGAGATGCTCCTCCAGGATCTCCTTGGGGCTGTCGCAATATTGCAGGCCGACGAGGAAAATCTCCCGAACCGGCGCCCTCAGCGACCTGATCGCCTGCTCCGCATGCGCCCGCGAGCCGCTGGACAGGCTTGCCAGGCAGGCCCGCACCGCCGCCGGCGAGTCCACCGTCAGCTGGCAGAGGTCGCCGATTTTCTGCGCGATCATCACCAGCGAAAGAAACCCGACGCCGATGATCGCGTAGGCGACGAGGCCGCCTTTCTGGACATGCTCCAGCAACGTTCCCGTGGTTTCCTTGAGGCGCAATGCCTTGCCGCCCGATGCGTCGGCGATGATCATCCCCGGCTTCCCCTGGAAAAAGGCCGACGACTCCTCCGGTTTCCATGAGGGCAGCACGTAGGTGACGGGGTAGACCGATCCCGCCCGCGGGCGCACCGTGCCGGCGGCGCCGCCCTGGTCAGCCTGGAAGTAGGTCTCGGGGCCGACAAAGGCGAACGTCCCCTGGAACACCTGGTTGTTCCCGGCGATCAGCGAGCGTCCAGGCGCCGTGTATCCCCCGAGCGCGCGCCGCGTGCGGCCGAGCAGAAACTCCGCGACGTCGATCGCGGCCTGCCCGTTCGGACCGGCTGACGTGTCATCGAGCTTCTGCTCAAGCGCCTGCACGCGAGCGGAGAGAAGCTGGCCCTCGCCCGGCGCAAGGCTCTCGCCGAACGCCGCCAGGCCGTCGTGGGCTAACGTCTCGATATAGGTCGTGTTCTTGCGGATGGCGTCCAGGTCCCCCAGCAGCTTTCGGCGCTGCTCGGACGCATCCTCCTTTCCTGTTCCCAACCGGTCGATCTGGCTGCCGGCCGTGACGATACGGTCCTCGGCGGAGCGCATTTCCCCCAGCAACGGCGCCTTCTCGTCCGCGATGCGCTTGCGGGCGGTGTTCAGCTCGTCCGCAGCCTTCTGCAGACGCTCGGTGTAGTCGGCTGTCGCGCGCCTCATCGCGTCGTCGAAGGTCTGGTCGCCACGCACGCCGGCCGTGAACAGGAAAACCGAGGCAAGTGCCGGGAGGAGTCGGGCCTTCATTCGCGCTTACCTCTCGGGGGCTTCCGGGTCCGGTTGGCCCAGGGTCGCAGGCACCGCGACGAAATCCGGGTCGGTCTTGTCGTTGTATACCGAGATCAGCCTCTCGACCGCGCCGACGGCGTCAGGCCGTGGCTCCCATTTCCAGCCGTGGGGGCCCGGCGAGCCGTACCATGCCTTTCCCGAGCTTCGATCCAGCGCGTAGCCGTGGCTGAGCCCCCAGTAGATGACCTCGAGCGATTTGGCGCCATCCTCGCCACTGATCATTAGGACCTCTTCCTCGCAGGTCACCGTGCGATTGAAGAGCAGGCAGCGGTTCAACACCGTCATCGCAAGCTGCATGCGCTCCCCGGTGCCCAATCCCGGGTTGCCGAGGCTTTGGTAGGACAGGTCCAGCGCGTCCGACAGGCGGGGCGGCAGGTTCGGCCGAAGCTCGATGAGCTTTCCCACCACGGTGCCGAGCCTGGTCTCAGCAGCGTGCAGGTCCTCCTCCGCGGCCTTGTTCTTCGCCTCCATCAGCCCGATCTCCTCGCGGTCCCTGGCGGTCTTCGCAATGAGGAGGTCGCGCTGGTCCTCAAGCGTCGTCGCGCGCTCCTTCAGCGCATTTACCGTCGACTCAAGAAGCGGGCGCTCGGATACCCAGGCGCCCTCTATTCGCGTCGTCTCCAGACGGACCTTTATCCACTCGCTCGCGGCCTTCTCACCTGTCTCTAGCGGATCGGCCTCGGGAGCGGCCCCCACGATCGATGCCAGCAGGACGGCTGGCAGAAGAAGCCAGCGTATTCGCGGGACGCGAGGCACGTTCATTTCTCTTGGGGTGGGCACCGACGGGGCGCTGGGGGTTCGGTTTGGGGAAGGGGGTCGCACCTGGCCGCCGGTCCGGGGTCGCCCCGACCGAGCCGTTCGCAAAAAGCCAGCGCTGTCGTGTTCGCGCCTGCAAGATCGAAAGCGCCGCGCGGTGCATTCGCAATGGGAACCCAACGGCGCCGCACGCGGCGCATGGCAGGCTGGAAACGTGTCAAAGGCGTGAAATCTTTGACGGCTTGGGGACGTGCCACGGCAATGCCCCGTGCACGCTGCGTGCCACGCCCTCCAAAACCCGCCTAACGCGTTAGGCGAAAGAGCCTAGCATCTAAATCGACATCGAGGCCGTTTGCCGCACATAGGTTGTTCGGTTACAGACAACCACCGCCGGAAATCGCCGGCGGCTTGGATTGGACGCAGGCAACCAGTCCGCACCCGGGATTCAGCGGTAGCCCGTTGCGATTAATGTTGATGCCCGCGTAAGCATGGCTCGCATTGCGGGGACCATGCGCGTCGACACCGAGCCACCCGCAGGGTGCGAAGTTCTCCTGCTGGAGGATGATCTGGTTCTGCGAAGGAGGCTCGTCTCCCATCTTCGCGGCCTCGGCGCGGAGGTTGTCGAGGTTTCCACCGTAGGAGAGGCGCGCCGGGCTCTCTTCGACTTCCGGTTCGACTTCGCCCTGGTCGACCTCCACCTGCCGGACGGCGATGCCTTGGAGCTGCTTCGCGACCGGGCCTTCTCGGAAAATACCGGCGTCGTGGTCATGACCGCCTTTGGCGGGACAAGGCAAGCCGTGGAGGCCATGCGACAAGGCGCCGGCGACTATCTCACAAAACCCTTTGAGCCGGACGAGCTGCCGATCGCATTCATGCGGTGCCGCGAAAAGCGCGGGATGGCCAGGCGCGATGAGTTCCGCGTGACCGAGCAGCTCCCAGGGGTCGGAACCGAGCTGTTCTTCGGGGAAAGCCTCGCCGGGGTCCGGGCGAGGCTGGAGATGATTCTCGCCACCGAACGAAGGCTTGAGAGGAACCTCCCTCCCATCCTCATCGAGGGCGAAACGGGGACGGGAAAGAGCGTCCTTGCCGGCTGGCTGCACCGTGAGGGCCCGCGGAGCTCCAAGCCGTTCGTGAAGGTCAACTGCGCGGCGCTGCCGGAGACGCTTGCCGATTCCGAGCTCTTCGGCCACGAGCGCGGCGCGTTCACCGACGCCAAGACCGCTCGGATCGGGCTATTCGAGGCTGCGGACGGGGGCACCCTTTTCCTCGACGATATCGGGACGCTGGCCCCGCCGACGCAGGCCAAGGTGCTCATGGCCGTCGAGGATCACGCCATCAGGCGCCTCGGCGCGACGAAGGAGATCCGCGTCGACGTGCGGGTGGTCGCAGCCTCAAACGAGCCGTTGTCCGAACTTGTGAAAAGCGGGGATTTCCGGGAGGACCTGTATCACCGGCTCCACCTCCTCCACATCGAGCTGCCGCCGCTGAAGGACCGCGGGTTGGACATCCTGGCGCTGGCCCGGTACCTCCTGGAGCGGATTGCGCGGCGCCACAGGCTCAAGGACATGGCTATCTCATCCTCCGGCGAGGGGCGCCTTCTCTCATATGGCTGGCCAGGCAACGCCAGGGAGCTGGCGCATGTCATCGAACGGGAAGTCATCTTCACCGCCGGCCGCCACCTCGGGTTCGACGGCCTCGGGGCTGCCCCGCAAGTGGCGCCGGCCGGCTGGCGTAATCCCGTCTGGCGCGTTCCCGACGAGGGCTTCTCGATCGACGCCATGATCACGGACCTTGTCGACGAGGTGCTGCGGGAAACCGGCCACAACATCTCCGCCACCGCCCGGCGACTCGGAGTCACCCGGGAATTCCTGCGGTACCGACTGAACAGCCGAAAATCCCAGTAGCAAGCATTCCTCCCGGCCGCGCCGGGGCCTCCGATTCAACCCCCCGTGACTCCGCACGATTCCAGGACGGAACGCAGGTGCAAGCCCCTCGGCCGGCTCCTCCTCGCGCTGCTCGCGGCTTCGCTCAAGGATCCGGCAGCCGCGGCTCAGTCGGCGGATTCGCCATCGTACGGCGGGAACGCGGCCCGGGGGGACGCCAATTCGGGGCTACCCTGGTACGCCCGCGACAATTTTGACCCCGTCAGGTTCATGAACGGGTTCGCGACGCATTACGTTCTATCAAAGGATTCGCCCAGAGAGCCCTTGTTCATTTTCTTTCCGCCGGATCCCCCGCCCCTGGAATCGGAGATTCCCCTCCTTGAGCCCGTGGCATCCGGGCCGCCGGCGCCGCCGGAGCTGTCGCCCTTCGTGGGCGAAATATTCTACCCGTTTCTCGCCACCCGCCTTGTCACGGATGACCTGCCCAAGGCGATGCGGGAAAGAATCCTCTCGTATCGGGATGCAAAGGACCAGCTGCAGGGCGAGCTGCGGTCGCGGATCCTTGCGCTAAAGGACCACGATGGCATGGAGCGGGGAAGGCAGCTCGCGGTCCTCGCCTCCCGGCAGGCGCCGAGGATCGCGGACCTGGAGTCCGCGGCCGAAAAAATCCGCTCGGACCTGCGTCCCACAACAGTCCTCGGCGTGCAGCTGGACGGCCGGGGCCTGAATGAGCACCCCCCGTGGCGGCTGCGGCCCGTCGGAGAGCCCCTTTCTGACCCTGCGGAACTGTCGAACGAGTCGGATGCCATACAGGACGCCGCGTTCTACCAGGATGGGCTCTCGCGCGGGCAACGGAGCCTATTGTTTGAGGCGGCCATCGAAGTCCGGGCGGCGGCAAAGGCGACGCCCGCGGATGCGTCGCCGGATTCGCGCCTGCTGGATTTCTCGCCTGAAGCGGCAAGAATCCGCATTCCGGCGACACTGCAGGCGCCCCTGGAGGAGAAGATCGGCAAGTACCTCGCCGCAAAGGACCGCCTCAAGACCGAGCTTCGCGAGGCGCTGCGGGCCAACGAGGCAGCGGGCGGCGACGCGCGAACCGAGGCCATGGCAAAGCTGGCGTCAAAACAGGCCGCGCGAATCGCCGAGGTCCATGCCATGGCCGAAGAAATCCGGGTCGCCCTCGCCGACCTGCCAAACCCTCCCGGTCCGCCGGTTCCGCCGTCGCTTCCGCCCGAGCTCATGGCGCGGATTTCCGCCTACCGCGCCCACAAGGTAGAACTGCTGAGGACCCTGCACTCGATGCTGGCTTCCCCCACTCCGTCCGGGCCGGCGGAGCCGGGCCCCCGCAACGCGAAAGCCGACGGCGCCGGCGCAATGGCGTGGCTGCACGACAGTGCGGTCAGGACCGAGATTCAGCCCACGGACCTGCGGGTCTCCATAGCGGAGTTTGACCGCGTGCAGAACGACCTCATCTCCGAGCTCAACAGCGAGGAAGCCGGCATTCGGAAGGGACTCGCGGCCTATGTCCGGACGACGAAGGGGCCCACGGATCGAAAGTCCATCAACGACCTGCTGAGGGATTTTGAGAACGCCCGCGAGCGGCAGGAGACCTGGGACCGGTACCGGGACTACCAGACCGCCGTCCTGATGCCCGGATTGTCGGACGGGCAACGCCGATTGCTCTTTGATGCCGGGGTCGAGGAGCTTGGCCTCCCGCTGCCCGCCGGGGAAAGGGTCAATTGACAGCAGGACCCGACGAAAAGCCGCCGATCCCCGCGGGCGCCCCAAGGTATCCGCTCGCCGCGGTGTGCGTCGGGATACTCCTCGTCGCCATTTTCTCGGCGCAGGTGGCCTGGTTGCGCTCCGACCTGCGCAGCGAGATTCACCTGAAGATCATCGAGCGGGACGCCGCCGTCCTCTACCCCATGGCGCTGCAGCAGGTGGCGGACAGCGCCGAGGGCGGAGCGCAAAATGCGTCGACGCCCCTCATCGCTCTGCTGAAGAGCGCCCGCCAAGAGGGGATGCTGGCCGTCGCCGTGTTCGACCGCGACGGAAACACCATTGAATCTGCGCCGGCGAACCAGCTTTTCGTTGAACTGCCGACGTACGATTTCCTGAAGCTCCAGGGCGGCGCCCCCATCAGCCGTTATCACCCGGCTTTCCCGCTGGACCAATATTTCGCCGGCGTGTCGGCCGAGCAGCGGCGGGCCCCCGTGCTCGAGGTCCTCCTGCCATTGCCTGGGCCCGAGCCGAAGTCCGCCCGGGGCTTCGTGCGCTACTACATCGACGCCCGGCCCCTTTCGCGGGAGCTTGCCAACATCGACGGCCGGATCGACCGCGAGACCGCCGTCACCCTCCTTGTCGGCGCCGTGCTGATCGCCGCCGTTGTTGCCGGGGCGACCTTCAGCATGCAGAGGGCCCAGCGGATCGTCGCCGAGCGCAACGAGAGGCTCACCCGCGCCAACTTTGCGCTCACGCTCTCCGCGAAGGCGTCGGCGGTGGGCCAGATCACCTCGCACCTGATTCACGGGCTCCAGGGGTCGGTCGAGGGCCTGCGCTCCGTCGTCGCAAGCCGCGAGGCAGGGCCATTGACTCCGGCCTGGGAATCGGCCGCCGGCTACACGGAGCGCCTGCAGACGATGATCAGGGAGACCATCGCGCTTCTGGGCGACGCCAGCTCGAACGCGAGCTACGAACTCACCGGTTACGAGCTTGCCGCAACCATCCTCGATAGGAACAAGGCGTTTGCCGACGAAAAGGGCGTTGTGCTCGGCGTGGATGCGGGATTTCCGAAGACGATAGACAGCCATCGAGGAAGCCTTCTGTGCCTGATCGCCAGCAACCTCGTGCACAACGCGGTCGTTGCAAGCGAACCGGGCGGCCCTGTGCGCGTGTCGCTCGTGGACTCCGGCTGGGCGGTCGTGATGACCGTGAGCGACGAAGGTGCGGGAATCCCCGAATCCGTGCAGAAGAATCTCTTCAAGCCCGGCCGGAGCGGCCGTCCCGGCGGATCGGGGCTTGGGCTCGCCATCAGCCAGCTGCTGGCGCGCCAGATCGGCGCGGAGATGGTTCTGCTTTCGACCGGACCCGGTGGCACCACGTTCAGGGTTACGCTCCCTCTTGGAGACTGATGGCACGCCGGCACCCGGCACGGGCGCCCTCCCAGTGCCGGCTCCCCTGGCCGCCCCGCACGCGGACAGAGTTGCCCATTTCCGCGGCGCCGGGCCAACACTCATAAACCAGGCCCGAGAACCATCCCGCGCCAGGCGGCGCCGGCCCGTCGCTCAGTTCCGGGGCAGCGAAGGCTGGAGGCCCGTCGGCCTGTCTCCATTCTGATAACGCAATGGGAAGGGCAGATCATCGGGAACCTGCGAGGGATGCCTGAGCTTGATGAGGCGGATGGAAATGTCGTCCGTGCGCAAAAGGGCCCTTTCGGCCGGCGAGTGGCCCTCGTACTGGAAGGGCCTGTAGTTAAGGGGATGCTCGACACGGAACACGGTTTCTCCCTCGGGATATCCGATATACCCCCGTATGGGATAAATAAACTGCGCATTGACCAATGCCAGGTCGGGCCTCGTGACGGGCAGCACAAGCGTTATGTAGATTGAGCCGGACGTGCTCAGGCTGTGCTTCGGGTTCCCCAGACTCCGAAGCACCTCGATTTCGACGTCCCTTTGGAACACCCGGGTGAAATGCGGGACGAAGTGGACGACGCCGCATGCGACGAGTGCGGCGGCCGCCGTCACCTTGAGCCAAGCTCGGTCCGCGATGAGAGTCCTGAGCGCCCACCCCCCGGCCAGACAGAACAGCGGCACAAGCGGCTTCACCGTCCGGCCATAGACAACAAATTTCTCCAGGAACACCGAAAACAGCACCATGAGCCCATAGGCCGCCCCCAGGGCCGCCAGCCACGCGCGAATTCGCGGTTCCAAAGGCCGCTTTCGCCGCCATGCAAGGATCAGCGCGCTAACGATGCAGGCGACCACACCAACGCCGAGCCATTCCTCGGAATACCAGAGGTAGGCCCAGGGAAGCGACCAGCCCTCGGCGAACAGCCCCTGCGTGACGGTCTTGCTGAAAGCCATCATCGTCCTCCAGTACGCGAATCCCCCCGCCATGGTTCCCGCCAGCAGGGGCGCGCCGATCCCGATCGCCAAACCGCCTCCCCAGGCCAGTGCCAAGCGGGAGCGGCGGGGATTCGTCCACCAGACGCCGATGAAAACGAATCCGACCACGGGCGGCAGATACCAGTAGCCGTTGTAGAGATGATAGGCGCAGCCCGCAAGAAAGCCGCAAAGCGCCGCCCTCCCGGCGCTCGGAGCGCCGAGGCCCGCAAGCAGGGCGCCAAGCGCGGCGGCGAGCGCGCAGTCAAAGGAAAGCAGGTGGCGTGCAAAATAAAAGGCCGTGTTGGAAACGGACATGAGCAGCGTCGCCCAAAGAGCCTCCTCGCGATCCGCGCCAAGGACCCGCGCCAGGCCATATACAAGAAGGACATTCAGCGCCGAAAACAGCGAAAGGAAGCTCGCGCCGAGCCACGTCGTGAACACGACATTCTCGCGGTGGAGTCTCCAGTCGCCGTAAGGGGTGGCCTGGGCCAGAAGGTGCTGGACGCCCGCGGCCAGCGCGCTCACCCACGGAAAGAGCGCATGCTCGGGCTGCGCGACCACCTCGCGGATGGAATGGGAGTCCCCATGGGCGACCGCAGCGTAAAGGCGCACGCCGATCTCGTAGCGAATCTCATCCCCGAAGAAGTACTGGCCGCCCCGCATGCACATGGCGATGCGCAGAAACGCGGAAACGATCACGATCGCCAGCAGGATCGATCTGGAAAGCCGCGCGTTGATCATGATCGGCGTCCGTGGCCGGAACCATCGTTCGCACGGATGCAAAATTTGCAAGTCATTGAGCCGTAGTTCGCGCCATGAATCGCGCATTCTGCCTCGGTTGGCCGCGCCGCGCGGCAAGGGGTGCGGCGCGCCCGATCCTAGCGGGCGATGTTCCTCGGGAAGACGCCCCCGTCCAGATCGAAGTAGGCGCCCACGGCGCCCACCACCGCGTGCCTGCGGTCAAGGCCAAGAGCGGCGCGGAAACGGTAGACGGGCTCGATGCCCGTGCAGTGCGCGCCCATCAGGTTGTCGAGGCCGAAGCCGGCAAGCTTTTGGGCGGTCCAGTCCAGGGTCTCGTCGGAGGCGGCAAAGAGATGAACGCCACCGACGATGGCATGGATGCGCGCAGGCCGCACGATGGCGCGGGCGTAATCCAGCGTGTTGATGATTCCCGCGTGCCCGCAACCGAACAGCACGACCAGACCCCGGTCGGTATCGAAGACCATGGCCTGGTCCTCCGGGATATTGTCCTCGACCCACCCGCCCGGTGTCTTCACCCGCCCGCTCCCGCTCCAGTTTCGCTCGGGATACTTCCGGGGCACCGGTCCGGTCAGCCAGACGCCGGGATAGAGCTGCACCGGACGGTCATGCACGACGAATACGCCGCCGGTGCCCTCGTACTCGGGTTTGAGCAGGAGCGCCGGGTTGTCCTCGATCCCCGGGTTGAAGGTGGTGCGAGGAAAAAAGATGCCGGTCGCCACATGCACGCGCGACAACGCCGCCGGCGACCTGGCCATCACCGACCGGCGCAGGGTGAGCAGGCCGCCCACGTGATCACCGTGGTTGTGCGAAAGCACGACCTCGGGAACGCCGGCGAGGTCAACGCCCAGTGTCTGGGCGTTTTTCAGGACGACGTCGGTATGCGCTCCGGTATCGAAGAGAATCCGGCGGCCATCCGCCTCGACCAGAGCGGCGAAGCCCCATTCGCCGAGCTCGTCGCCATCCGCGAGCATCGTGGAAAGGATCGTGATCCTGAGCGACCGGACCCGGCCGAGGCCATCCTGGGCCGCCCTTGCCGGGAGGCCGGCGGACGCCAACGCCAGGACCACGAGCAGACTGATCGCGCGCATGTTTCGTCGGGGATAGCCTCAACCGGCGGCGATGCGCAAGCGTTGGTTTGCGCGGAGCCCCGCGGCCAGGGGCATGCAAGCAGGCCCTGGGGGGGCAGCGCCGTCCCGCGATGCACCCGCGCCGACGGGTGCTGGCGCCAGGCCGAACGCGCTGGAAAATGGCTGGCCATTTCGTCCCGCTATTTCTTTATTCGCTGCGTGAATCCAGCCCCTGGCCGCGGATTTTCGAAGCTGCGGGCGGCGCTCGCGGTCGCGGGCGCCTTGGCGGCCGCGACCGGGGCCGGCGCGCAGGGCCTCACCGCCGCCGACCTCGCGTTGATCTACGCCCAGGCGGCGGGCAGCGCACAGCAGATCTCCCCGGGTTCGGTGATCGCGATCGTCGACCGCGACGGTCGCGAGCTGCTCGTGCGCGCCGCAGACGGCAGCCAGAACTTCACGGCCGGGCAGGAGGCCATCGCCGTGTCGAAAGCCGGCACCGCCGCCTTCCTGAGCAGCGGGGGCGAGGCCCTCACCTCCCGCACCGCGGGGTTCATCCTCCAGCAGCACTTTCCCCCGGGCGTGGACTTCACGCCCCCGGGACCGCTCGTCGGGGTCGAGTATTCCACAATGGCGTATTCCGACGTGAGCGGCTTCCATAGGCTGGATGGCAGCCGCATCGCCGGCACCCGCCTCTACGGTTCGCCGGGCGGGATGCCGCTCTACCGCGACGGAACCCTCCTGGCGGGAATCGGCGTGACCGGGACGGAGGCTGAGGTGGAGAATGGAAGCATCGAGGGGCCGGACCCGAATGAGCGGGTGGCCCTCGCCGGCCAGATCGGTTTCGAGCCCCCCGGCGACATTGTCGCGACGAACATCTTCATCGACGGAATCCGCCTGCCGTATGTGGCGAGCACCGCTGGGCCGCTGCCATCCGCGGTCGCGCCCAATCCCGCCGGCCTCGACGCGCCTGCGCCGGTCGTCTGGCCGACCGCGCTCCTGGGCGGCGTCCTCGGGGAGGTGCGCGCCCCGATAACGGGCGATCCGGTGGCCGGCGACATCGAGGGCCAGCCCCGATTGACCGCGGCCGAGGTCTCGTCGATCATCGCCAATGCCGCGGCGCGCACGCGCGTCACCCGCGCCGGGATCCGGCTGCCCGCCGGGCAGCCCGCGGAGACATTCATCTCGGTGGTCAACAACCCGGACCAGCCCGGGCAGCCGCCGGTCGTGCTCGGGACCTTCCGCACGCCGGACGCCACCCTGTTCTCATGGGATGTCTCGGTGCAGAAGGCGCGCACGGCCTTGTTTTTTTCAAGCGACACGCGCGCATTCTCGAGCCGCACGGTGGGATTCCTGGCTCAGACGTTGTATCCGCCGGGGATCGACAACGAGCCGCCCGGTCCCTTTAACGGGATGCAGGAGCGGTTCTCCTCCCCGATCATCAGCGGCTCGGGTTCGGTGGACGGCAATCTCCCGGACGGGATCACGATCTTTCCCGGGGGGTTCCCGCTGTACCGCAACGGGGTGCTGATCGGCGCGATCGGAGTGTCGGGGGACGGTGTCGACCAGGACGACCTCGTCGCCGCCTCCGGCACCCCGGGATTCCAGCCGGACCCGTCGATCCGGGCCGACAACTTCACGTACCTGGGAGCCAGGCTCCCCTACGCGGTATTCCCGCGGGCGCCCATGCTGGTCCCTCCCCTACCGCCGGCGGCGGTCCACACGCACTGAGCGGCCGAGGACGCAGTGCGGAGTCCCGCGGTTGGGTCCCCTACCCGCCTTCCCCCAGCGTCCGGGCGAACCCATCGAGTTCGCGCGAGAATTCCGCGGGGTCGAAATCGGGCCGCGACTGCGCAAGATGGAAGAGACGGTCGAGCCGCTCGGATGAGCCGGGCGGACGCCGCGCGGCGGGAATCGCGTCAAGCAGGCGGTCGAGCGCCAGCACCAGGCGCTCGGCGCGGCAGGCCTGCAGGGGCTGGGCCGCGTCGGGGGCGAGAAAATCGCTGCGCGTCCCGGCCAGCCGCCGCAGGACGACGGGGCCGTACGAGGGGTCCCACCTCTGCGCCGCGCGCTTGGCGAGCTCGTCCGCGGCGGCTACCGCAGAGGCGAGCGCGGCAGGCGCCGGTGGCGAGGGGTCGAGCGGCGGAAGGCCGTAATCGAGGCCGGACCGAACGAGCAGCCAGACGAGGCCCTGCCAGACCGGGACGGCTCGCGCGGAGTCGGCCCGGCCGTTGAGCAACGCCCAGCTCACCTCCCGCAGGGCCACCGCCTGGCCGACGAACCACGCCTGGGCGCCGAGGTCCGCGGCATGCTCCCGCCAGTGCCTCGGCTCGTCCTGCGTCTGGCCGTCGAGCTCGAACATGAGCGCGGGATGCCGCCCGGCGTTCACGATGGCGGGATCGATGTTCTGGTGGCACGCCACGCAGGTGTTCGCGCGGGTATAGAGGTCGTCGAGGTCGCGCATGCCTGCGGCCACGCGGTCGGCATGCGTCCAGTCCGCGCGCGTGTGACCGCGCAGCCAGTTCGCGGGGAGGTCGTGGCAGCTCACGCAGGAGACGCCCTCGGCCGGATCGACGCCGGCCCCCAGCCGCGAGGGCGCGACCTCGGCCAGCGGCGCGTGGCAGACGACGCAGCGGGGGCTGACGGCGGGGTCCGTGATCGTCAGCGCCTCGGCCATCCGCGCCGACCGCGCCGTGGTGAGCGTCGCGTAGGATCGCGAATGCACATCGCGCTGCGCCCAGACCCCAAACTGGTCGCTTTTTTCCCCCGCGCCCCCGTGGCAGCCGCTGGAGGAGCACGAGCTGGCACCGAGGGAGACGAGCTCGTCCGCCCGGGCGGCTCCCAGCGCCGCCAGCCCGGCGACGAGCACTCGGCCTACTTTGATCACAGGTCGCATGATTATTGGTGTGGCGCGGCTGGCCTATCTGATTTATCGATAGGTCCGTTAAAGCCTGAATTCCAGCGTCAAATGTCGCCAACCGAGCCCGCACGCGGTCAGGGAGGAGACGGTAGATGGAGCGCGTGCGTCACCTTCAAATCTACCACATGCCGGCGAAGCTCGTGAACCTGATCGTTGGGCATCCCGCGACGGCGGCCGGGTTGCTCATTGTCGGCGGCCTGTCGCTTCAGGTGTGCCTGCTGGTCCTGGGCGGCATTTTCCGGCTCTTCGCCGAGAGGAAGCGCACCTCGCTCGAGGGGCTGCGCCTGGAACTCGAGATCAAGAGGGCGGAGCGGCAGATCAGAAGCGCCGCGGAGACCAGCTCGGCGTGGAACGGGTACCGGAAGTTCTCGGTGGCGAAGAAGGTCGCGGAGACCGGCGACACGTTTTCATTTTATCTCAAGCCGCATGACGGCAAGCCCCTTCCGGCGTTCAAGCCCGGCCAGTACCTCACGTTCCAGCTCAACGTCCCGGGCGAGGGAAAGCCGATCGTCCGGTGCTACTCGCTCTCGGATTGCGCGCGGCCGTCCCATTACCGGGTCACGGTGAAACGGTGCCCTCCCCCGGAAAAAAGCGGCCATCCCCCGGGCGCCGGCTCGTCGTACTTCTGCGACCACGTCAAGGAGGGCGACATACTCGACGTCAAGGCGCCGAATGGACACTTCTACCTCGACCTCGAGCAGGAGCGCCCGCTCGTGCTGATATCCGGCGGGGTCGGCGTGACGCCGATGATCGCCATGGCGAACGCTCTCGCGGAGACCGGCTCTGCCCGCGAGACCTGGTTCTTCCACGGCACGCGCAACAGCGGGGACCACCTTTTCAAGTCCCACATGGCAAGTCTCGCGGCCGAAAACAAGAACGTGCGCATGCACGTCTGCCATTCAAAGCCGCTGGCGGGCGACGTGAGCGGCCGCGACTACCAGCACGAGGGGCGGGTGACGGTCGAGCTGCTCAAGCAGCTTCTGCCCTCGAGCAACTATGAGTATTTCCTGTGCGGCCCGGGCCCCTTCATGGAGAGCATCACGGAGGACCTTCGCTCATGGGGCGTGTCCGACCAGCACGTCCACTTCGAGGCCTTCGGCCCGGCCTCGGTCAAGCGCGCGGCGTCGCCCGAGGCCAAGGTTGGGGTCACCTTTGCGCCGTTCGGCGGCCTCGAGGTGACCTTCGCGAAGTCCGGCCAGAAGGCGGTGTGGCAGGGCGAGGGCCGCTCGCTCCTTGAGCTGGCCGAGGAGGCGCGCGTGAAGATCGACGCAGGCTGCCGCGCCGGCAATTGCGGGTCATGCCTGGTGGCCATCAAGTCCGGGAAGGTCGCCTACATCGGCAAGCACGGGGCGGACGCCGAGGAGGGCTCCTGCCTCGCCTGCATCTGCCGCCCCGTGACCGCGCTCGTCCTGGACGCCTGATGAGCCCCGCGGCGCCAAGCCTCAACCGACCCAGGCGCTGGGATGTGCCTTTCAGCAAGGACATGTCCTCGGCGGAGGTGCAGAACCTGCTCATGATGGCGCCGTTCTGCGACATGGATCCCAAGAACTTTCCGCGATCGGCGCAGCTCAATGACATCCTCAAGAACGACACCCGCCTGCGCGTCTTCAAGCCCGGCGAGATCATCGTCCGCGAGGGCGACTACGGCACCTCGGCATTCATGGTCATGTCGGGCTCGGCCGAGGTCGTGCTGAGCCCCGGCCTGCCTCCGTCGATGGTCGGGCGTCGCGACCCGGCCCGAAGGGGGCTGCTGAGGGCGATCGCGCAGCTGTGGGCAAACCCCCGCGAGGACGAGGTGGCGCGGCGGGACGAGCGAAGCGGCACCGTGAACCCGAGGTACAGCGAGAGTGACGCCGCGCCGGGAGTCATCCTGCAGGACATTCCGCGGGTGCTGAGCCGGCAGCGCACCGCGACGATCACGTCCGGCGACGTGTTCGGGGAGATAGCGGCGCTCTCCCGGATGCCGAGGACCGCCACGATCCTGGCAAACGCGGACGGCGCGGAATTGCTCGAGATCCGATGGCAGGGGCTTCGCGACCTCATGCGCTACGACCCGCAGCTAAGGACGTTCATCGACGGGATCTACCGCGAGCGCGCCCTGTTGAGCTACCTCGACGAGCTGCCTTTCATGAAGTTCCTCGGGCCGGACGGGAAGCGGCGGCTCATGGACGCGACGCAGTTCGAGACCTACGGGGACTACGACTGGTCCGGCGAGTACAAGCAGCTGGTGCATGCGGGCGCGACGGCGGCGCAGGAGCCGACGATCGCCGTCGAGGGCGACTACCCCAACAGCGTCGTGATGGTGCGTGCAGGCTTTGCGCGCCTCACGCAGCGCTATGGCAGCGGGCATCGCACGCTGAACTACCTCGGATCAGGCCGGATGTACGGCTTCGACGAGATAGCCCACAACTGGAGGGAGCCCGAGAACCGCGTGGCGCTCCAGCACACGCTGCGCGTGATCGGTTACACGCACGTCCTCGTGATCCCGGCCAACATCATCGAGGAGGTGGTGCTCCCGGCGATGCCCGCAGCCGCGCTTCCGCCGCCGATCGCGGCCGCCGGGCGCTCCCGCGCACCCTTCGCGGCCGAGCCGGAACCCGGGGCGGCCGACTCGCGCGTGTCGGCGGATGTGATGGAGTTCATCACCCAGAACCGCTTCTTCAACGGAACGGAGACGATGGTCATCGACCTGGACCGATGCACGCGGTGCGACGACTGCGTGCGGGCGTGCGCCGAGACCCACGACAACAACCCCCGCTTCCTGCGGCACGGCCCGATCCACAAGAACCTGATGGTCGCGCAGGCGTGCATGCACTGCGCGGACCCGATATGCATGATCGGATGCCCGACGGGAGCGATACACCGGGACACATTCGAGGGAAACGTCGTGATCAACCCCGCCAGCTGCATCGGCTGTTCCGCCTGCGCCAACAACTGCCCCTACGGGGCCATCCGCATGGTCGAGATCCGCGACAGGAAAGGAAGGATCCTCGTCGCGAGCGACGCGCAGCCCATCCAGAAGGCGACAAAGTGCGACCTTTGCATCGACCAGTACGGAGGGCCCGCCTGCGAGCGGGCGTGCCCCCACGACGCCCTGAAGCGCGTAAACCTGAACACGCTCGATGACCTGGTCGAATGGCTCCAGCGATGACGGTGCGCCGGATCCTACACCGCGTGGTCTACCCGGCTTCGCTGGCGGCGGCAGGCGCGGCAGCCGTATGGGAATACAGGAGGGCGGAGCCGGCGCACCCCCACATGGCCTACCTCACGGGGTGGGCCCTCCTGGCGCTGGTGCTCTTCCTGACGGCCTATAACGCGCGCAAGAAGCTGGCGTTCCTGCCGCTCTTGAGCTCGCAGACGTGGCTGCGCGCCCATTCCTGGATCGGGATGCTCGCCGCCCTGGTGTTCGTGATGCACCTGCGCGGCCGCGTGCCGACGGGCGCGTTCGAGGGCGTGCTGGCGGCGCTGTTCCTCGGCGTCACCCTGAGCGGCATCGCGGGCTGGTGGCTTTCGCGGGTGCTTCCGCGCCGGCTCAGCAGCGCGGGTGGCGAGGTGCCCTACGAGCGGATTCCGGTCATACTGCGCGACCTTCGCCAGCGCGCCGAGGCGCTCGTCGTTTCGGGGATTCCCTCGGCGGGGGCGACCACCCTCGCCGATTTCTACGCGGCGCGGCTGAGGGGGTTCTTTGCGGGTTCCGCCAACCTCGGGCCGCACCTTTTCGGCTCAACGCGCGCCGTCAACACGCTTCTCGCGGACCTCGGGGGCGTGGAGCGCTACCTCAACGCCAGCGAAAGAAAGGCGGCCCAGGATCTCGCGGCCCTCGTGCGCCAGAAGGACGCGCTCGACCTCCACCGGACGACGCAGCTCGTGCTGAAGGGCTGGCTGTTCGTCCACATACCGCTGACATACGGGTTGCTCGTCTTCATCGCCGCCCACGTCGTGATCGTCTACTCGTTTTCCGGAGGGCCCAGATGAGCGAGGGCATCGTGCCGGCGCCCGATTTCGACTCGTCGCGGTACGAGCGGCCGAACAAGAGCTGGGTGTGCGGCCACGCCTGCGAGGGCTGCCCGTGCCGCATCGGGCCCAGCCCCTCCGGCAAATGCCGGGCGACCACCGAGTGCGCGCCGAGGCTCGTGCTCAGGCCCGGCGAGGCCAAGGGCGCGTGGCTGTGCACTCGCCCCGCGGACTGGGGCGGCCCGTGCGAGGCCGGGCCGCTGCCCGACGGAACGTGCTGCCGGGCGATACCCCCCTGCCGGCCGGTCCGCAGCCTTCGCGCACGGCGCGGCCTCCTCACGCGCGCCGTGGTAGCAGCGTGCGTCGGGTGCCTGCTGCTCGGGCTATCCGGGTCCGTGCGCGAGTCATTCATCAATCCCCGGCCGCTTTCCCGCCAGCACTCCGAAGCCAAATTCGCGCGCCTTGCCGCAAGACCGGGCAACGGGCAGGGCTGCGTCTTCTGCCATGCCGATGCGAAGGGCGATATCGGGACCTTGGTTGCGGGCGCGCTCGCGGCCTCGAGGTCCTCCCTCCGGTTTGCCGTCCTGGCAAGCAGCCACCCGAGGGACTTCTCGCGCATGGACCGGTCCTGCGTTGCCTGCCACCAGGGGCAGTCCTTCCACGAGGCGGACGTGGCCGTGGACACCTCGTGCTCCACCTGCCACAGGGAGCACCTGGGCAGCGGGCCGATGGCCGCCGTCGCGGAAGAAAACTGCGTCGATTGCCATGGCGACGCGAGGCAGATGCTTGCGGCCCGGGAAAAAAGCCGCCGGCTGCCCGCGGCCGCGTTTTCGCGGAGAATCTCTCCGGGCGCCGCCGTCCACGCGGTCCTTAGGCCCGTCGACGGCTTCACGGAGGTGATAACGAGCTTTGCCGTCGACCACCCTGAGTTCCGGGTCCTCCGTGAAAAATCCACCGACGCAAACACGCTCAAATTCAACCATCGCCTGCACCTGACGGGGAGCGACATCCCGCCCGTGAACGGCCGCCAGCTCGATTGCGCCTACTGCCACACGCCGGATGCCTCGGGCGCGTTCAAGGGGCGCATTTCCTTTGAGACGAGCTGCCGGGCGTGCCATGCGCTCGATTTTGACGTGCGCAACCCGGGGATGACCCTCCCGCATGGCGACGCGGCGTTCGTGCGCGCCTACCTGCGCAGCCTGCCGGTCCAGTACGCCGACTTCGCCTCGCGCAAGCTCGGCCTCACCGGCCGGCGCGAGATCGACGCGTTCGTGCAGCGCCAGATGAAGTCGCTCAGGGAGCGGATGAGCACGGGCGAGGACCTGGAGAGGACGGTCTTCCTGAGCGACGGCAGGAGCGAACCGGTTTCCGGCACGGCGGGGGAAAGCGGCTCGGCCCGCGCGAGGTTTTCCGGCTGCGCGACCTGCCACGAAGTCTCCTGGCGGGAGAACGCCATCCCCGTCGTCACGCCGCCCCAGGCTCCCGACCGATGGCTCCCGGGCGCGGCTTTTGACCACGCCCTTCACGCCTCCATGACATGCTCCGAATGCCATGCGGCCGCCAGGAGCGAGCGCGCCTCGGACATCATCCTCCCGACGCGCCAGAGCTGCGCGCGGTGCCACAGCCCGCAGGGCGGGGCCGCCTTCAGCTGCATAAGCTGCCATGTTTACCACAACCCGCCGCCATCGCCCCAGCCGGCGGGGGTGCTGACGGCTTCGATGCCATGAGGCGCGGGCTCCTTCTGGGGGCTGCCGCGGGCATGGCCCTTGCGGCATGCCGCAGCGATCTGGACCGCGCGCCGAGGGAGGCGGCCGCGGGCGCGCCTCTGCCAACCCAGAGGGAGAGCAAGGGTCCGCCGCCCGCGGCACCGGGCGCTGTGGGATTCGATCCCGGGGCGCCGCTTCCCGCCCCGCCCGCGGTCGGCGCCGCCCCGGAACTGAGGCTTCTCAGGATTCCGGAGAGCCGCGCCGGCGAGCAGGAGCCGGGTCAGTTCGATCCGGACCCCGGCGCGTGGCTGGCGCCGGATGTCGCCCCGGAAACTCCGTTCTACTCGACGTTCCAGGCCGCCGAGCCGGCCGGCGCCGAGCCGGCGCCGGCGCCGCCCATCCGGGGGCCTCTCGAGCGCACGCAGATCGTGACTCCCGCGCCCACCCCCCCGTCCGGCTACGGCCTCGAGCCTGTGCCGGACTCGCTGCGGCTGCCCAGGGCCGGCGTCGTCGAGAACCGGTTCATCCCCGGTTCCTGGTCGGCGCCGGATAGGTACCCTCCGGGCGATCCGAAGGGAGCGTTTCCCGGGTCCCGGCAGGTCGCCGACCGCTGGCGGATCGGCTTCGAGCCGTGGCGGCGCTACACCTCGGGCGACACGGACGAGATGCCCTACTACTACTCCGACCCCGAATTCTGGCACTACTACCGCCAGAGCACCCTGAAGGGGGACCTTCCAATCCTCGGGCAGGATGTCTTCCTTAAGCTGACGGCGTCGGCCTCCGTCGTGGCGGAGGACCGAAAGCTCCCCGTGCCCAGCGGGGACAGCGCGGCGAGGTCGGGCAGCTTCGATTTCTTCGGCGAGAGCCAGTCCCAGTTCCTCACGTCAGACCTTGCGTTCGAGGCCGACCTGTTCAGGGGGGACACGGCGTTCAAGCCCGTCGACTGGCTCGTGCACATAAAGCCGGTGTTCGACTTCAACCACGTGGACTTCCGGGAGACCGGCCTCGTCTCGCCGGACCCGCGCGGAGGACTGACCTCGGGCATCGGGAGCGAACCCAGCAACGGCGACGTCAACAATCCCGGGGACGTAGGATCGCTCCTCTCGGGCGGACTCGCACCGGCCCAGTCGAGCCTCGTCAACACCGACGCCACCTCCCGCAACAAGGCCTATGCCTCCCTTCAGGAGGCGTTCGTCGAACTGCACGTCGCGGACCTCTCTTCCAACTACGACTTCTGCGCGGTCGAGGTCGGCAACCAGACCTTCAACAGCGATTTCCGCGGGTTTGTATTCAATGACACGAACCTGGGGGCGCGCTTTTTCGGAAACTACGACGACAACCGGTGGCAGTACAACGTGGCGCTGTTCGACCTGCGCGAAAAGGACACCAACTCCGGGTTGAACTCGTTCAACCGGCGCGGGCAGCTGGTGGCCGTCGCAAACCTCTACCGGCAGGACACGTTCGCGCACGGCTACACGAGCGAGCTGAGCGTGCTAGCCAGCTTCGACCAGCCGGACACCCAGTACGACACGAACGGGTTTCTCGTGCGCCCGGCGCCGGTCGGCACCGTGGTGCCCCATCGCGTCGACAGCTATTACCTCGGCTGGACCGGCGACGGGCACCTGGGCCGGTGGAATATCTCCGATGCGCTCTACCTCGTGACGGGCCGGGACGAATTCAACGGCATCGCCGGCCGGCCTGTCGACATCCTCGCGGAGATGGCGGCCCTCGAGCTGAGCTATGACAGCGACTGGATCCGCTACAAGGCGTCGGCGTTCTTCGCCTCGGGCGACCACGACAGCCAGAACGGACGCGCAACGGGATTCGACTCGATTGCGGACAATACCAACTTCACCGGCGGCCCGTTCAGCTACTGGGTGCGCCAGAGCTTCAACCTCGCCGGCACGTCGCTGCCGATCAAGCAGCGCTTCAGCCTGCTGCCCGATCTGCGCGCCGGCTCAAACTTCGAGGGCCAGGCCAACTTCGTGAATCCGGGCCTGGTGCTCGTGGGCCTTGGCGCGGAGGCGGACCTGACGCCCAAGCTGCGTGCGTTCGCGAACGCGAACTACCTCTGGTTCGATTCCACCGACCCGATAAAGACCCTGCTCGTGACCAACCAGGCGGCCACCAACATCGGCGCCGACCTGAGCCTCGGCTTCCAGTGGAGGCCGTTCCTGATTAGCAATGTCGTCATCTCGGCCGGCTGCGGCGTCCTGCTTCCGGGCCGCGGCTACCGGGACATCTATGCGACCACCGAGCCGCCCGTGCCCGGCTTCACGCCGGCGTCCGCCAGCGGTAGGGTTGACGATTTTCTATACAGCGCAATTCTCGCCGCGACCTTCACGTACTGAAACCGGGCGCACGACCCGATGAACCTTCCCTCCAGACCGACCGGATACCTCCCATTGCTCGCCGCGGGCCTCGGGGCGGCCGGATTCGCCGCCTGCCTCTTCGCGGCCCCCGAGGTCGTCGAGCCGGGGGGCGCCGGGGCGGCCGCCGACACCCTTTCGGGGCCGCCGATCGCCGTCCCGAGGAATGCGCGGTCGAGCGAGGCCGCTCAGCCGGCGCCCAAGCCCACGAACTGGATCGACCAAAGCCCGCAGGAGGCGCGCCGTAAGAGCGCCGGCTGCATTGAATGCCACCAGGGGATCGAGGACATGCACTCCTCGCCCAACGTCGTGCTTGGGTGCGTCGACTGCCACGGCGGCGATCCGACGCCCGGCCTCTCGATGCGCAAGGCTCACGTCGCGCCAAGGAACGCGGTCTTCTGGCAGACCTCGGCAAAGCCGTCCGACTCCTCCGTCCTGCTCAACCACGAGTCCGCGGAATTCATCCGATTCGTCAATCCGTCCGACCTGCGGGTGGCCGACCAGGCCTGCGGGCTCTGCCATGGGGCGATCGTCGGAAGAGTCGGCAGCAGCATGATGAACCACGGCGCGATGCTCTGGGAGGCCGCGCTCTACAACAACGGCGCCGCGCCCTTCAAGGACGCGCGCTACGGGCAGGCCTACGGGCCAAACGGCGCGGCCCTGAGGCTTGAAAGCCCGATCGCGGTCACGCCGGAGATGACGCGGCTTCACGGCATCCTGCCGTTCCTCGAGCCGCTGCCCCGCTTCGAGGTCGGGCAGCCCTCGAACATCCTGCGCATCTTCGAGAAGGGGGGCGAGAAACAGGAGGAGATCGGCAATCCCGACGCGTTCGAGTCTCCCGGCCACCCCGCGCGCCGCCTGTCGGAGCGGGGCCTGGGGACGCTCAACCGGATCGACCCGGTGTACCTCAACCTCCAGAAGACGCGCCTGAACGATCCGCTGCTCGGCTTCATGGGGACCAACGATCACGCCGGCGACTTCCGGTCCTCGGGCTGCGCCGCCTGCCATGTCGTCTATGCCAACGACCGTTCGCCGACAAACTCGGGCTGGTGGTCGAAATTTGGAAACCAGGGGCTGAGCTTCACCGGCGACAAGATGATCTCGAAGAGCGAGAAGGCGCACCCGGTCCGCCACCAATTCACCCGAAGCATCCCCGCCAGCCAGTGTATGACCTGCCACATGCACCAGGGGAACCTCTTCGTTAACAGCTTTCTCGGATACACGTGGTGGGACGAGGAAAGCGACGGGGAGTTCATGTACCCCGCGGTCCAGCGGAATCCCACCGAGGCCGAGGCCGCCGCGTCGCTGCAGCGCAACCCCGAGGCGGCGGCCGCCCGGGGCCTGTGGGGAGACCCCGACTTCCTGGAGAAGGTCGCGGAGCTGAACCCGCGGCTCAAGGAGACGCAGTTCGCAGACTACCACGGCCACGGCTGGGTCTTTCGGGCGGTGTTCAAGAAGGACCGCGAGGGCAACCTGCTCACCCTCGACGACAAGCCGATCGACCACGACGACCCCGCGAAATTCGCGAAGGCGGTCCACCTGAAGGACGTCCACCTCGCCCGCGGCATGCAGTGCGTCGACTGCCACTTCCAGACCGACGTGCACGGCAACGGGCTGCTGTACGGCGAGACCCGGGCCGCCACGGCCATCGAGTGCATCGACTGCCATGGGACCATAAGCCGAAGGCCGACGCTCGTGACGACCGGCAACTCGGGCACCTTCGAGGACGGCCGGGTCGAGCCGTCGGATCTCGCCAGGGGCACGACGCCCTGGGGACCCCGCTTCCATTGGGTCGGGCAGAGGCTTTTCCAGCGCTCGATGATGACCCCTGATCTCGTCTGGGAGGTGCCGCAGACGATCGACACGATCGATCCCGCGTCGGCGCGGTACAGCCTGAAGTCGGCCTATGCGAAGACGCTGCGGCGCGACGGCGTCACCTGGGGCGACGTGCCCGCGTCGGACCCGGCCATCCTCTCGGCCCAGCTCGCCCACGCCAATTCCAACATCTCCTGCCAGATCTGCCACACGTCATGGGCGACGAGCTGCTTCGGCTGCCATCTGCCGATGCGCGCAAACAAGAAGGTCGAGGCCAACAAGTTCGAGGGCACGACGACGCGCAACTACACAAGCTACAACCCGCAGGTCGTGCGCGACGACGTCTTCATGCTGGGAAGGGACGCCACCTACAAGGACCACCGGCTCGCCGTCCTGCGATCATCAAGCGCGGTCGTCGTCGGCTCGCAGAACGCCAACCGGGAATGGGTCTACTCCCAGCAGCAGACCATCTCCGCCGAGGGTTACTCCGGCCAGGCCTTCAACCCCCACTTCCCGCACACGACGAGCTCGGTCGGGACGACCAAGAACTGCGCCGACTGCCACCTGTCCGCCGCCAACGACAACAACGCCTGGATGACCCAGCTCCTCGGCTTTGGAACGGGAACGGTCAACTTCTTCGGACGCTACGCGTACGTCGGCGCGGGACCGGGGGGCTTCGACGCGGTCGCCTGGACCGAGCAGGACGAGCCCCAGGCGCCCTTCGGGAGCCATCTCCAACGCCTGGCGTACCCCGACGACTACCGGCGCCACGTCGAGGCCAATCGGGGGATCCTCCAGGAGGCGTGGCACCACGACGGCGGGGACATCCGGGACCTGGTCGAGCGCGGCGAATACCTTTACACGGCCAATGGAGCGGGCGGATTCGAGGTTTTCGACGTGGCAAACGTCGACAACAAGGGCTTCTCCGAGCGGATCGTCTCGGCCCCCGTCTCCCCGCTCGGCCAGCGCCTCCGGGTGCGCACCAGGTTCGCCACAAGCGTCGTCCTGCCGAGCACCCAGGCCGTCGACCCGCTGCGCACGCACCGGCCCGAGAATGAGGAGCAGCCGGTGAGCCCGATCTACGGCTATGCGTATGTGACCGACAAATACGAGGGGCTCGTGACGGTCATGGTCGGGACGCTCCTGGACGGCGACCCGACGAACAACTTCTTTCGCGACTCGGATGTCAGCCGTTTCAACCCGGGGGGCGCCCTCGACGGCGCGACGCATGCCTACGCGGCGGGCGGGCGCCTTTACGTGACCTGCGCTGCCGGTCTTGCGGTCGTCGACATCAGCGACCCGTCGAGGCCCCGCCTCGCGGGCGGCGCCCCGGCCGGGTTCCTGCGGAATCCCCGCAGGATCGCCGTCCAGTTCCTCTATGCCTTTGTCACCGACGACGACGGGGTCAAGGTGCTCGACCTCGGCGATCCCGACCACCCCCGGCCCCTCCCGGAGGCGACCGTGCCGCTCCGCGACGCCCAGGGGCTGTACGCGGCGCGCACCTTCCTGTACGTCGCCGACGGCGCGGACGGCCTGTCCATCGTCGACATCAAGAACCCGGAGGCGCCGAAGCTGCGGGAGATGTTCAGCGCCGGGGGGGCGCTGAACGACACGCGTGCCGTCCAGGTCGGCGCGGTGAACGCCTCCATGTACGCGCTCGTCGCCGATGGCAGGAACGGCCTTCGCGTGGTGCAGTTGATCTCGCCCGAAAACGTCCCGGGGTACATGGGCTTCAGCCCGGCTCCCAGCCCGAAGCTGATCGCGACGTATCCCACCCGGGGCGCCGCCGTCGCCGTCGGCCGCGGCCTCGATCGGGACCGCGTCGTCGACGAGACGGGGAACCAGACCGTCGTCTTCGGGCGCCGCGGCAGCCGTCCCTTCACCGCGACGGAGTTCGACGCCTTCCTGCGCCGCGACGGCCGGCTCTACCGCGTCGAGGATGTCGCCGTGGCCGACGGCGTGCTGCGGACCGCGTCAGGCCGCACGCTCGCCCCCGCCCGCGAGTTCAAGCACGAGGAGCCCGCGACGCCGCAGCCCGTGGAGACCGGCCGCCTCGTGCGGCGCCCGGGGGACTAGGGGGCGGCCGCCCGGGGAGCGCGTCAGCTCCCCATCCGCACGATCTCGTCGAACTCCCCGCGCGTGAGGGGCATGACCGAGAGCCGGCTGTTGCGCAGCAGGAGCATGGGGGCGAGGGCCGGGGTGGCCCGTATGCGCGCGAGGCCGACCGGCTGCCCCAGCGCGCGCACCGCCTTCAATCCGACGGCAACCCATCCCGGCTCCTCCGCGGTCGGGTCGGGATACGCGGGCCTGGTCACCTCGGCGATGCCCACCACCGACTTTGAGTCGCCGCTTGCGTAGAAAAACACGCGGTCGCCTGCCTTCATGCCCTTCAGGTTGTTCCGGGCCTGGTAATTGCGGACACCCTCCCACGCCGTGCGGCCGTCGCGCACGAAGTCATCCCATGAGTAGCTTTCAGGTTCCTGCTTAACGAGCCAGTGCTGGGTGCCCACGGGGTCCTTTCACCCGGTGCTCCCGGGAACGCGACGCCGCGGGCCCTTCTCCTGGGTCGGCGGGTGCTGGTCGGACCCGGGCAGCGCGGGCCTCGGGAGGTTGGTCGATTCGAAGCGCGCCAGGCTGAGCGGCCCGCTCGTGTCGGGCAGCATCGGCGCCCCCGCCGCGGCGTCGCCGAAGCGGAACGCCGAGGTCAGGTCGCCGAAGGTGCGCCGGCGCCAGTCGCTGATGTTCGGCTCGCGGACGCCGGTGAACCTCTCGAGCAGCTGCAGCACCGACGTGTGGTCGAAGAGCTGGCTGCATACCCAGCCGCCGGCCGTCCAGGGCGAGACGACGATGCACGGGACGCGGTAGCCGCTGCCGATCGGGACATCGCCCACGAACTCCCCGGGCGTGGCGGCAGGGGGAACCACCGGCGCCACGTGGTCGAATATGCCGTCGTTCTCGTCGTAGTTCAGGATGAAGGCCGTCTTGGCCCAGACATCGGGGTTGGCCGCGATGGCGTCGATCTTGCTGGCCACGAACGCCGCGCCGTCGGCCGGCATGAAATCGGGATGCTCCGACTGGAACCCGGTCGGGATGACCCAGGAGACCGCCGGCAGCCTGTCATTCCTCGCGTCGTATTCGAACTGGCCCTCCGGGCCGCGGAGCATTCCGCGGGCATGGAGCGAGGACGTCTTCGGGGCCTCCTGGAACACCTTGAAATTCTCGAGCAGGTTGCACTCGTAGTTGTCCTCCTGCTGGTAGACCTTCCAGCGGACGCCGGCCGCCTCGAGACGCTCGGCATAGGTGGTCCAGGTGCACCCGGCGTCCGGGGTCTTGTTGTGGATGATCGGGCCTCCGCCGATCCCGTCGGCGTCGATGCTCCCGGTCATCCAGTACAGCCGGTTGGGCCATGTGGGGCCCATCACCGAGCAGTGGTAGGAGTCGCAAATCGTGAAGGCCTCCGCCAGCGCGAACTGGAAAGGGATGTCGGACCTCCTGTGGAAGCCCATCACATACGGCCCGTTCAGGCCGTCCGCCTTGCGGTGGGCCGGAAGCCAGCGGTCCATTCCGCCGCCGTTCCACGCCTCGTGCTGCACGGACCACGAGTGGCTGGTCGAGGGAATCCTCTGGGCGCTGGTGGAGTGGGTGTCCAGGTGGAAGGGCAGCACGTATCCGTCCGGATTCTCGGAGTCGGGCTGGTAGAACACCGAGCGCCCCCCGGGAAGCTTCAGCGCCTGTGGGTCATCGAAGCCGCGCACGCCGGCAAGGGTGCCGAAATAATGGTCGAACGAGCGGTTCTCCTGCATCAGCAGCACGAGGTGCTTGATGTCGCCGAGCGAGCCCCTCCGGGACGGCTCCTGCGCCAGCATCCGCCTCACGTGCACCGGCATGAGCGCCGAGGCCGCCGCGGCGGCGGCGATCCGGGCCGCCGTCGTAAGCATCCGGCGGCGGGTGAACGGAGCCGAGGGGAACAAGGGGGGATTCGGTTGATCCATCGCGGCTGCAATGATTGGACGGAAGTCGGGCCTCCGGCAAAACCAAACTCGCGCCAGGCGGCGGGCCGCCACGAATAGGCGGGCGCCTCCAGCGACCCCGGCCGCGCGACGCCATCGTTACCTTTCGGCGCATCGCCGCTTCTTTTCCCGGGGCGCGCACAAATAACTCGAAAAAGCCCCGCCAAGGTTTTCAGTCGTCGGCGCAGGGGCGATCGGGTCCCGCCGCACACCCCATTCGCAATCATGCCCTGGATCCAGGTTTATGCCCCCATCAGAGGCAGCATCGGACTCTCCGCGGCGGTGGCCGCCCTCCCCCTTGCGGTGGTATTCGTGTGCCTGGCGATCCTCAGGATAAAGGCGTTCAAGGCTGTGCTCCTGGCGCTGGCGGCCGCCGTCGCCCTTTCGGTCCTTGCGTGGGGAATGCCCGCGAAGCTCGCCGGCCTCGCGATGCTTCACGGCGCGGCCTTCGGCCTTTTCCCGGTGTACTTCATCGTCCTGTCGACGCTCTTCCTCTACAACATCACGGTCAAGGGAGGGCAGTTCGACGTCATCCGGGCATCGCTGGCGAGCGTGACCTCGGACCGGCGCCTCCAGGCCCTCCTCATCGCGTTTTGCTTCGGGGCCTTCATCGAGGGGGCCGCGGGATTCGGCACCCCCGTGGCCATAGCGGGAGCAACCCTTGCGGGACTGGGCTTCCGCCCGTTCTATGCGGCCGGGATCTGCCTGATCGCGAACACGGCGCCGGTCGCGTTCGGCGCCATTGGAACGGCGGTCGTCGCGCTGGGGGGCGTCATGGGGCTGAATGACGCGGGCCTGATGAAGCTTTCCACCATGGTCGGGCACCAGCTCCCGTTCGTCTCGCTCATCATACCGGCGTACATCGTCCTGATCATGGTCGGCTTCACGAGGTCGATGGAGGTCCTTCCCGCCATCGTCGTGTGCAGCGTCACGTTCGCCGCCTGCCAGTGGGCGACCGCCAGCTTCCTGGGTCCGTACCTGCCCGATATCATCGCCTCGCTCGCTTCGATGGCAGCCTTGGTGCTCCTGCTCAGGGTCTGGAGGCCCAGGACGACCTACCGGTTCGACCATGAGCCCCCGCTCGAGCGGGAAACCCACGACTACACGACCGCCCAGGTCGCGCGCGCATGGACGCCCTACTTCGCCCTGACCTTCGTCGTCCTCCTGTGGGGACTGCCGCCGGTGAAGGCCGCGCTGAACAGGGGCACCCTGGTCATTCCCGTAGCCGGTCTCGACAACGCGATAGCCAGGATGCCGGCGCCGCTTCCAGGTGCCGCTGATCCCGCGGCGCAGCCCGCGCCGCCGGGGAACGCTGCGGCCCCGGTCGCGGTTCCCGCAAAATTCAGGCTCGACTACCTCGCGAGCGGAGGGTCCGCCGTGTTCATCGCCGCCTTTTTCTCCGCGATCGCCTGCGGTCTTGGGGCCGGCGACACGCTGCGGGTCCTGGGCAAGACCCTCTATGACATGCGCTTCCCGATGGTCACGATCGCCGCCGTCCTTGCCCTCGCGTACGTGATGAACGCTTCCGGCATGACCGTCTGCCTCGGCATCTGGTGCACGCGCGCCGGCCGCGCCTTCCCGCTGATCTCTCCCGTCCTCGGCTGGCTTGGCGTCTTTCTCACGGGCTCGGACACGTCGAGCAACGTCCTCTTCGGCGGCCTCCAGAAGGCCGCGGCCGAGCGGCTCGGCATCAATCCGCTGCTGACCGGCGCCGCCAACGCGAGCGGAGGGGTGATGGGCAAGATGATCTCTCCGCAGTCGCTGGCCGTCGCATGCGCCGCGACGGGCATGGTGGGGGACGAGGGATCCCTGCTTCGATTCACCCTGAGGCACTCGCTGGTGCTCCTGGCCGTCATCTGCGTCATGACCTATCTCCAGGCGTATTACGTGCCATGGATGATTCCGCCCTGACGAGCGGTCAAAGCTCCGAACGGGCGCTTATGCAGCGCGGGCGGGGCGGGTTTGGCGTTGCATCACCTCGACCCGCCCTGCGACCCTTCCACGCCGGCTCCGTCTGCCCAAGACGCTCAATTTCCAGTGCCCCCCACGCCTCCAGAGCTAGTCCTGGTCGTTCCCGTGTACAACGAGGAGGACGCCATCGTGCCGGTCCTCACCGAGTGGCGCGCGGAGCTCGTGCGCACCGTCGGGGACGGCCGGTTCGCCATACTCGTGGTCGACGACGGATCGACCGACGCGACGCCGGCGCGCCTCGCGGCCCTCGGCTGGCCGGAGCTGAACGTGCTGCGCCACTCGAACCGGGGCCACGGCCAGAGCTGCCTCGCGGGCTATATCGAGGCCGAAAGGATGGGCGCCGCGCGCATTTTCCAGATCGACTCGGACGGACAGTGCGATCCCGCGGGTTTTGCGGCCGTGTGGGCAAGGCGGCAGGAGGCCCCGGCGGTCTACGGCAGGAGGATCACCAGGGACGACGGGGCCGCCCGGAGGGTCATCAGCAAGATCCTCCGCGCATCGCTGAAGGTGGCGCGCCGCACGCGGCTGAACGACACCAACGTGCCGTTCAGGCTCTATGACGCGCCCCTCGCCGCAGCCACGGCAAGGCGGGTTCCCGCGGACTTCAACCTCGCCAACATCGCGATGGCGCTCCTACTCGAACCGGCCGGCTTCAGGGAGGTGCCCATCCACTTTCGCGACCGGATGGGCGGCCACCCGACCGTGCGCCTCTGGGGGTTTGTACCCAAGGCCCTGCGGTTGCATCGCGACCTGTTTAGACTAGGGCATTAGGGGATGCGCGACAGCTATGACTACCTTATCGTAGGAGCGGGCCTCTCGGGATTGGTTCTAGCCGAACGGCTGGGCTCGATCGGGCGGAGCTGCCTGGTCGTGGAGAGGCGAAACCACATCGGCGGCAACTGCCACGACCGGAAGGACAGCAACGGCCTCTTTTTCCATGTCTACGGGCCGCACTACTTCCGCACCAACTCCGAGCTCGTGCGCACCTACCTGAGCCGGTTCACCGAGTGGAACGACGCGAAGTACCGCGTCAACGTCTTCGCGGGCGGAACCTACTGGAGCTTTCCCATCAATCTCGGGACGTTCCGCCAGTTTTCACGCAACCCCGCCGCCACGGAGGACGACTTCAAGGCCTACCTCGCCCGGAGCGCCGTGCCGATCGCCTCCCCCGCGAATTCAAAGGAGGCCATCCTCGCCGTGGTCGGGGTGGAGCTCTACGAATTCTTCTACAAGGGCTATACCCAGAAGCAGTGGGGAAGGCCCGCCGAGGCGCTGGACGCCTCGGTCACCCGCCGCCTGCCCATCCACACCGGCCTGGACGAGCGCTATTTCCGCGACGAGTTCCAGGCGCTCCCGAAGCTCGGGTACCATCCGATGTTCGAGGCCATCCTCGAGGCCTCCAAGGCGGATCTCCGCCTCGAGACCGACTACCGCGAGGTCCTTCCCCTCGTCAGGTACCGCCACCTGATCTACTCGGGCCCGCTGGATGAGTATTTTGATTGCCGATACGGCGCCCTGCCCTACCGGACGGCGCGCTACGCGCTGGAGGAGCTGTCGGAGGACAAGGTCCCGCAAGGGGGCTTCGTCCAGCCCGTCCTCCAGGTGAACTACCCCGGGCCCGAGCCGTTCACCCGCACCGTGGAGCTCAAGCATGTCACCGGCCAGGTGAGCCGCTGCTCCAACCTCGTGCGCGAGTTCCCCGCAGAGTACAAGCCCGGCGAGAGCGATCCCAACTATCCCGTTCCCGGCGCCGAGAGCGACACGCTCGCCGCGCGCTACCGCGAGCTTGCCGAGCGGGAGCCGGGGGTCACGTTCATCGGCCGCCTGGCGCAGTACCGCTACCTGAACATGGACCAGGTCGTCGGCGCCGCCCTGCACACGTTCGACAAGCTGCGCGATCGGCAGCCCTGAGGCGAAGCGCCGCCCCGGGGGACGATCATCGCCCGGCAGCGGGCTTGCGCTCCCAGAAACCGACCCTGCGCCCGTCCGGATAGGTGAGGATGTCGCACCAGATGAACCTCGGGCCCATCGTGGCGTTCACCTTGTCCCAAAGCACCGGGGTATCGCCGGCCCGGTACCAGAGGACATAGTCGATTCCCTGCGCGAGCAGCCACCTGCCGGCGTCGGGCATCTCGCCGTCGAACAGCCTGAAGAGCCTGTCGTGGCGCCTTCGTATGTCCTCGCGGTAGGCCCGCCACAGCATCTCGTGATCGAACCACCCGAGCCACATCCGCTGGCCCGCGAAGAGGGGGATGACCGACGAATCGACGAACCCGCCCTCCTTGTCGGGCCTCTCCACGACGACCCCGGGCCTCTCGACCTTGAGCCTCCCGAGCATGAGTCTCGGGAATTCGTCCTTGGTCAGGTAATGGGTCCCCTCGAGCTTGCCCGCGGAGTCCTTGGGCCCGTACCACAGCGGCTTCCACAGGTCGTACGCGTTGAAGCAGGGGTACAGGCAGAAGGCCATCCCGGCGATGCGGACCCAGCGGCTCCTGGCGTGCTCGAGGACCACCGGGCCCAGCGTCATCAGCGCGCCCGCGGCCACCCAGGGCCACCACTTCAGGGTGGTGTTGAAGCGCTCGAATTCCCCCGAGTAAATGTCCTTCACGTAGAAGAACTCGGTGAACACGAGGAAGAGGAGCCAAAGCATTCCGAGCCGGACGCCCTGGGCGGTTCCCGATGCCAGCGCCAGGGTGGTCAGGCCGATGGTCGGCAGCATGAACAGGAGGAACTCCAGGGGCGGCGTATGCTGCCTCCACGCCACCATCCGGAAGGACGTGTGGTAGCCCGCAGCCGACGTGGTGAAGACGGTCAGGTAAACCCACGCGGCCAGCCAGATGATCGCCGCCCCGGCGAGGACCGAAGGGACGAGCCGGCGCCAGTCGCGATGGCTGGCCAACAGCCAGGCGAGCACGCCTATCGCCTGGAGCGGGAGGACCCATGGATTGGCGAGGAGCGTCCACGTGAGGGTGCCGCCCGCGACGACCGCGTACCTCCTCTGCCGAAACCCCGACCAGAGCAGCATCGCCATCGCGCACACGCCCATCAGGTAATAGCCCGAAAGGGGGGCATGGTAGTCGCCGAGCTGGATCGAATACGAGAAGGGCTCGCCGGGAAGCTCCATATGGGGGTACTTGGACTGGTACGCCTTGAGCCAGAGTCCCACCGGGGCCTTGTCCATCGGCGCGCTGCCGATGAAGCGCATGCTGGTCCACGGGGAGACATTCCGGTCGGTCAAGTGGACGAATAGGGACGTTCCCATCCCCCCCAGGACGAATCCGGCGATGACCAGCGCCCGGACCCATGTCTTTCTTGCGACCATGAACACGGCGCCGGAAAAGGCTGTTCCGCCGAGGGCGATGAGCAGGCAGAACCCGATGTTGTAGGCCGTCCCGGGGGGAATCACCAGCAGCCTTCCCATCAGCGCGGCGCCGTAATGCTGGAAGCTGTAGTACTGCGTCGAGAGGTAGGGATAAAGCCATACGTCCGGCACCGGGATCGTCTTGCCCGTGTAATAGCTGCAGATGAATGAAAAGTCCGCGATCTTCTCGGAGGAGCCGTTGATGTCCGGGTAGGTGAACCGCCACACCATCGCGTAGAGGAAGATCGCTCCGAACACCCCGAAACAGCCCATGAGCCTGCCCGGCGCGAATTCGGAACGCCAATCGGCGATCACGGCCTTCGCCCGGGGTCCCAGCCAGGATGGCTCCCAGACCGAAAGGCTGGCGCCGATGATCGCAACTGACAGGACCGATGAAGCGAGGCCCAAGCCGGGCAGCGACGGCCCCAGTCCATGGTGGCACTCGATCGCGTAAGCCATTGTCACCCCAAATAATGGGCCGGCAGCGAAGGCAAACCACCGGTTGCGCCAATAGAGGCCCGTAACCAGCATCAAACCCCATAGATTGACCCCTAATTGCGCCAGGGTGAACAAATGGCCCAGATACTGCATTCGGTGGTTGCCGTGGTTAAGTATTACTATTCTTTAACGTTTAGATTGCCTTCGAGGATCAAGTTACCTGCAATGCAATTACGACTGGGGAAATTGGGTCCCGCCCTTCAGTAAATTCAAATTGCATCTCATGAAATCCGCGCTGAATCAGGATCCAAAAGCAGGACTTCGGGGCCTCGGTTTTAACCTGCGTTTTACAGTGGCGGTGGAGGTCGACGTGCCGAAGGTCTCCGTGTCTCGGGTTGGACGCTTTGTTGGGCGGTAGGCGCGGTGAGATCGTTCATGAGTGCTTTTGCAAATCGTTCCTGTCAGCGCGAGGACGGCTCTCCCCCGAACAAGCCTCCGCAGGGAATGACCCTGGTCGAGATGACCGTGGCGCTCACCGTCGCCTGCATCCTGATGGTTGCGATCGTGGCCTTCCTTGTCAACGGCCTCGTCAGCTCCGCCAAGACGACGGCGATCAACGACACGACGACCAAAGGGAGATACGTGTTCGAGCACCTGTCGCGGGAGCTGGCCAGGGCCTCGGACCTCACCGTGGCCAACTTCACGATGCCGAATGGCGGGAACACCGCGTATACGGGCTTCAATTACAGGATAAGCGTGGGCAACTCGGGAGCGACGCAGCAGACGCCCCTTACATCGCAGACCGTGACCGTGAGCCTTCCCCCCGCGTCGCCGCCCGACTATCTTGTGCCCCAGGCGGGCGATTACCTGATGCTGCCCTACCCCAACCTGGGCGCGACCGGCACGATCATCACGGGGGTGTCCCAGTCCGGACAGGACTTTACCCTCACCCTCTCCGACACGCTCGCCAACCTCTCGGGCCAGTCGGCCGCCTACCAGGTCGATGCGGATGAGATCGCCCTGATTCAGCGCCAGCGCACCTACACGATCGACACGGTGACGGGAAACACGCTGCTGTGGTATCCGGCCACCGCAAACTTGCCGACCTCGCTGGTCGTTGCGCAGTCGCTGCCCACGGGCCAATACCCGTTCGTGCCGCAAACCAAGGTCGCCGGGAATGGAAACGCCGTCTACGTCGGCGTCCAGCTGGCCCTTGCGGCACCGGTCGCCGAGAGCGTGCAGGTCCAGGCCGGACAATCGAGCTTCTACCTGAACAACACGATGAACGCCGTGTTCGCGAACAAGTCCGGCCCGTCGTTCGCCCTGGTCTACCTTCCGTCGGCGACCCCCACCCCGACGCCGACGCTGACCCCGTCACCCACCACCACGCCGACACCCTCGGCGACGCCGACCCCGTCGCCGACGCCGACTCCCACCACCGCGCCGTCGCCCTCGCCGTCACCGACCCCGACGGCTACCCCGACACCGACGTCGGGTCCGACGCCCACGCCCTCCCCTTCGCCGACGCCGACCCCGTCACCCACTCCGACGCCCTCGCCGTCGCCCACACCCACGCCGACTCCGACGCCCACGCCGACGCCGACTCACACGCCGACTCCCACGCCCACACCGACCCCGACGCCCTCGCCGACTCCCACGCCGACGCCGACCCCCTCGCCGTCGCCGACTCCGACTCCTACGCCCACCCCTTCCCCGACGCCCACGCCCTCGCCCACACCCACCCCGTCGCCCACCCCGACGCCGTCGCCGACCCCGACTCCTTCGCCGACGCCCACGGCGACTCCGACCCCCACGATCCCGCCGACGCCCTCTCCCTCCCCCACGCCGACCCCGTCGCCGACCCCGTCGCCGACGCCCACGCCTTCGCCGACCCCGACACCTTCGCCGACCCCGTCGCCGTCGCCCACACCCACGCCGTCACCGACGCCAACGCCTTCACCCACGCCGTCGCCGACGCCGACCCCCTCGCCTTCGCCGACCCCGACACCCTCGCCGACTCCCACGATAACGCCGACTCCCACGCCGTCGCCGTCACCGACGCCGACGCCGACCCCCTCGCCTTCGCCCACGCCCTCGCCGACTCCAACGCCCTCACCCACGCCGTCGCCGACCCCCTCACCGACCCCGTCGCCGACCCCGTCGCCTTCTCCCACGCCTTCGCCGACGCCCTCACCGACCCCGTCGCCGACCCCGTCGCCGACTCCCACGCCTTCGCCTTCTCCCTCGCCGACACCTTCTCCGACGCCGACGCCCTCGGCACCGCCTGACAGTTAGGTCCAGGTTCGGCAGCCGGCCGTCACGTCGCGCCGGCGAAATCCGGAAAATCAAGGAATTCGGCGCCGTCGGCGAGCCGGTCTCTGGGCCTTCGTCGAAACGGTCGGATTGACGGCCAATTTCGGCCGGTCGCGGCCGGATTCCGCGCAAGGTCGCGGATCAGTGCGGTAGATACGTATTACGATTAATTGACGTTGTATTCTGTTGAAGCGGGCCTCCTCTTGCAATGCAACTGCGAGAGACAAAATCAAAATTACCCGACGACAGCCACGAATTGCATCCCATGAAAACCACGCCAAAGCAGGTTTCCCACAAAGGGCGACGCCATGGCTGCTTTAATCGGGGTTTTACATTGGGCGAAAGCCCCGAAACGGCGTTTTTGCCGTCGATCGGGCGCCTCCAGGGCTGCAGGGAAACCGCCTCCTCCGGGCCCTAGCTAGGTGACCTCCACTTCATGATTTCTCGCCCAGAAAAGTCCCGCCGGGACGACGACGTGGTTCTCATGAGGAAGCCCGCGCATGGAATGACCTTGGTCGAGATGGCCGTGGCCCTCACCGTCGCCTGCATCCTGATGGTGGCCGTGGTCGCCTTCCTCGTGAATGGCCTCGTGAGCACGACCAAGACGACGTCGATCGACGACACGACGACCAAGGGCCGGTACGTATTCGAGCACTTGTCGCGGGAGCTGGCCCGGGCCACCGACCTGACATCGACCAACTTCACGACCCCGAATGGCGGCAGCACGGCGTTCACCGGCTTCAACTACAGGATCAACGTGGGGGGGACGGGAGCGACCCAGATGACGCCCCTTTCGTCGCAGACGGTCACGGTGACGCTCGCCCCTCCGGCTGCCCCTGACTACCTGGTGCCGCAGGCGGGCGACTACCTGATGCTGCCGTATCCGAATCTCGGCGCGATGGGCGCCATCATCACCTCCGTGGCCCAGGCGGGAAACCAGTATACCATCACCCTCTCCGACACGCTCGCGAACCTCTCGGGCCAGTCGCCCGCCAACCAGGTCGATGCGGACGAGATCGCCACGATTCAACGGCAGCGCTCCTACACGATCGATTCCCTGTCGGGAGACACGCTGCTGTGGTATCCGGCGACCACCAGCCTGCCGACGACCATGATTGTCGCAAAGTCGCTCCCAGGAGGCCAATTCCCGTTTGTGCCGCAGCCCAAGGTCGCGGGCAGCGGCGCCGTGTACGTCGGCGTCCAGCTGGCGCTCGCTGCCCCCTCGAGCGAGGGGGTTGAGGTCCTGGCAGGCAACTCAAGCTTCTATTCGAACAACACGATGAACGCCGTGTTCGCGAACAAGTCCGGCCAGTCGTTCAACCTCGTCTACCTGCCGACACCGACTCCTTCCCCGACTCCGACTCCCACGCCTTCACCCACCCCTTCGCCCACACCCACGCCGTCGCCCACGCCGTCGCCCACCCACACGCCGTCGCCCTCGCCCTCTCCCTCGCCGTCGCCGACGCCTTCTCCCACGCCCACGGCCACGTCGGTTCCGACGCCCACCCCGTCCCCCACGCCCTCGCCGACGCCGTCGCCGACTCCCACCCATACTCCCTCGCCCACCCCCACGGCGACACCCACACCGTCGCCCACCCCGACGCCCTCGCCGACGCCGTCGCCGACGCCGTCGCCGACTCCGTCGCCCACGCCGACGCCGTCCCCCACGCCGACTCCGTCGCCTACGGCGTCGATCACTCCGACGCCATCGCCGTCAGCCACGCCGACGCCTTCACCCACCCCGACTGCGACGCCCACGCCATCGCCGACGCCCACCCCGACGCCCTCGCCGACCCCTAGCCCGACGCCCACGCCTTCGCCGACCCCCACGCCGAGTCCCTCTCCCACGCCCTCGCCTACGCCCTCACCGTCGCCCACGCCGTCACCGAGCCCGACCCCGACGCCGTCGCCCACCCACACGCCAACGCCCTCGCCGTCGCCGACGCCAACCCCCTCGCCCACGCCTTCACCGACGCCCTCGCCGACACCGTCGCCGACTCCGACTCCCTCTCCGACGCCGTCGCCGACGCCCTCGCCGACACCGTCTCCCACTCCGTCACCTTCACCCACCCCGTCGCCCACTCCCACGCCCTCGCCGTCGCCTACACCCACGCCGACAGCGCCGCAGGACTCCTGAGGACGCCTCTTCGGGCACGGATCAAATCCCTGGCCTCGTTTGGGTTAATTCAGTGCCCTTGGGGGCCTTAGGTATGAAACGACCCCATTCCCTTCCGGTCGAACAGCCTTTTGAGGTCACTGGCTGTGTCCGAGCACTCTCGCCCTGCGCGGCGCGGGTCAGGCAATGGCCAGGATCCGGTAGATGAAACCCATGATCGCGACAAAGGGTGGGGGCGCGGAACAGGCGGCTTCGTCCTCGTTGCGGCGCCCCGGCCCACGAGGGACCCAAGGGCCGGCTGATTGGGGCCGTTCGATGATGCCCAACGTCCCTTTCGCGGCTGGGATGGTCCCGGAGGGTCAATCCGATCAAAACAAGGCCAAGGGAGGGACAGGATCCCGGCGGCTGGCCCGGCACAGGGGCCGTTTGCAATGCGGGCACTCCTTGCGGGCGTCGCTTGAGGCTGGAATGCCCGACGTGCCGGACGAGGTTTTCCGGGAGTATCGGATTCGAGCAGATCCTCGCACGAATCGGCTTCCAAAAGACCAAATCTCAGGTGATAATCGGAGAAGCCGGAACCTCCATTTGCCATGGGTCCCTGGCAGGGCTGGAACGGTATCCAAAGGGAAAGTGATCGACGGGACCGAATCTGTTATCCGCATCCAATCCAACCGATTAATCTTCAAATGGCGCGCGCCGAATCAGCGCTTCACGGCCCTGCATCCGCATGCGGTAGTTACGTATTACGATTGTTTAACGTTGATTAGGATTGAATGCACCAGCCTCTTGCAATGCATTAACACAACCCGAAAACCAGGTCCACCGGAAAGCCAATTCAACATGAACCCATCGAAATCCGCGCCGCAAAAGGGTAGTTCCACATGGCTTCGGCGCGATTCAGCCAAGCGGGCGTTCACACTGGTCGAGACGATGATCGCGACCGTGCTGCTGTCCATGATCATCCTGAGCATTCTCGCGGTCCTTATCGGCTCCTACCGCGTGGCGGCAAAGGCGAGGTACCAGGACCATGCGCGCTATGTGATCAAGTCGCTCGCGGACCAGTTTCTCACCCAGCAGACGACCGACAGTTTTGGAGACACGCTGACCCTTTTCCTGGACACCAATGCCACGGGGACGGGAATGACGTGGACGAACTACGACGGTTCCGTGGAAACGGGCACCCCGACCGGGCTCACGGTGATCCTGGGGGACAACACCGGGGCGCCCATCCAGGCCAACGTGACGCGCACCGTCTGGTATCTCAACGCCGCGAACGGAACGCCGACCTCGATCCCGCAGAATGCCGCGGCCGGCTACATGCTGCGCGGTGACTTCACCATCTCATACTCCTTCCCTCCGAGTTCCCCGCAGGCGAACACGCTCAGCCAGACGGTCACCGTCGTCAGGTCGGTTCCATGATTTCTCCCGCAGACAATTCGGGGGGGCGCGGTGGCGGGGTCCGCCGCCGGAAGCTTCCTTTCGGGTTCACGATGGTTGAAATGGTGGTCGGGCTTGGCGTCGCCTGCCTGCTGATGGTCGGGGTCGTGGCGTTCCTGGTGAACGGCGTGGTCAGCACGACGAAGACCACTACGATCAACGACACGACGACCAGGGGGAGGTACGTGTTCGAGCACCTGTCGGGGGAGATGGCCAGGTCGGCGGACCTGCAGATGACCAATTTCGCCACGCCGAACAACGTGCTGACGCCAACGGCGTATTCGACGTTCAATTACCGGATCAACGTGGGCGGACCGGGCTCGACCGCCCTGACGCCCCTTTCGAGCAACCAGATCAGCATAGATTTCGCGGCCCCGATGGCGCCCGACTACCTTGTCCCGCAGGCCGGCGACTATCTTCTGCTGCCGTATCCCAACCTTGGCTCGAGCGGCGCCGCCATCATCAACGTGTCCCAGGCGGGGCTCACCTACACCCTCACGCTGTCCGACACCCTCTCCAACCTCTCGGGCCAGCCCTCGATCGGCCAGGTTTCGCAGTACGAGATCGCCACGGTCCAGCGCCAGCGTTCCTACTCCATCCAGGTCAATTCCACGACCGGGGACACCGAGCTGTGGTGGTATCCCGCGACATCGAGCCTCCCGGCCAACCTGGTCGTGGCGAAGTCGCTGCCCACCAACCAGTTCCCCTTCGTTCCCCAACTCAAGGTGGCGAACGGCACGACCTATTACCTGGGCGTCCAGCTGGCGCTCACCGCGCCGCAGTCCGAGGGCGTGCAGATAGAGACCGGCCGGGCGAGCTATTATTCCAACAACACGGTCAATGCCGTGTTCGCAAACAAGTCCGGCCAGTCGTTCAGCCTGGTGTACCTGCCGACCCCGACGCCCACCCCCTCACCGACCCCGTCGCCTTCACCGACGCCTACGCCCTCGCCCTCGCCGACCCCGACCCCGTCGCCGACCCCGACACCCACGCCTTCCCCGTCGCCCACCCCGTCGCCTTCGCCGACGCCGTCGCCCACCCACACGCCGACTCCCACGGCCGTCCCGACACCCACCCCCTCGCCCTCGCCGACGCCTTCGCCGACTCCCACCCCGACTCCCACCCCGAGCCCGACTCCCACGCCGAGCCCGACTCCGACTCCCACGCCGTCGCCCACGCCTACACCGACGCCCACGCCGACCCCTTCACCCACGCCGTCGCCCACGCCCTCGCCGACTCCCACCCCTTCGCCCACGCATACGCCGTCACCCACTCCCACGCCGTCGCCCACGCCGACCCATACCCCGACGCCGACGCCCTCACCGACGCCGACGCATACGCCGACGCCGACTCCGTCGCCCACGCATACGCCGACGCCGACTCCGTCGCCCACCCCGACGCCGACCCACACGCCGACCCCGTCGCCCACGCCCACGCCTTCGCCGACTCCCTCGCCCACCCCGACGCCCACGCATACGCCGACGCCGACTCCGTCGCCCACACCTTCTCCGACTCCCACGCCGTCGCCGACTCCGACGCCGACCCACACGCCGACCCCGTCGCCGACCCCCACGCCGTCGCCCACGCCTTCGCCCACTCCGTCGCCGACCCCCACACCGTCGCCCACACCGTCGCCCACCCACACGCCGACCCCCTCGCCCTCGCCAACCCCGACGCCGAGCCCAACCCCGACGCCGTCACCCACGCCGTCGCCCACGCCTTCCCCGTCGCCGACCCCGTCGCCGACCCCCTCACCTACACCCTCGCCTTCGCCGACTCCTTCGCCTACACCTTCCCCCACGCCTTCGCCCACTCCGTCGCCCACGCACACACCCAGTCCCTCGCCGTCGCCCACGCCCACACCGCCGCAGGATGACTAACACACCCGCTTTGCCCATGAAGACCCATTCGTTCACACGTAATCCGAGTCGAGGCAGCGCCCTCCTGGCCGCCCTGATCGTCATAGTGATCCTGACGTTCGCCGCGGCGGGCGTGCTTTCCTACAGCCTCACGACCTACCGCAACTCCGTGCGGCAGGCCATCCTCGACCAGGCGAAGGAAATCGCCGACAGCGAGATGGAGTACCTGTATTATTCCTGGAAGACGCAGCTGCTGGGCGGCACGAGCGCGGTCGCCAACATCTCCTGTATCAACCCGACGACCCTGGTGCCGAATTCCAACAGCCCGCTGGTCCTCGCCAACATCTGCGCGACCGACGCGGTGACCCCGGTTCCGGCGTTCTCGACCGCAGAGACGAACTGGACGATCATGCGGACGGTCGACTACAATCCCATAGCCGGAACCTCGGATGGAAGCGCCCAGGGAATCGTGCCCGGCACGCTGCAGACCGGCCGCAATTACTATTTCTCCGCCTACACGGTGGCGTCGATCGTCAACCCGGTGCTGGGCCCCATCACCTACCACTCCGGCCGCCATTTCGTTTACTCGAGCACCTCCCTTTTCCAGTTCGCGGTGTTCTACCAGGGCAACCTTGAGATCGCCGCCGGCGGCAACATGGTCATCCAGGGCCCCGTCTCGACGAACGCGAGCGCCTACCTGGGCTCCCAGCCGGGCTACACGCTCACGATCGCCGACACGATCTATTACTTCCAGGACTATAACGGCATGTCGGATCCCTATTCCGGGGAAACGGACCGCCTGGAGGGCACCGGCTCCCTGACGGACCCGGTGTACAACCCCAACCCCCTTGCGGCCCCCCCGTCGAACCAGGTGGCCCAGCGCGCGGACCAGGTGGTCAAGCTCAGCTCGCAGACCAGCTTCATCGGCGGCGTCGACGTCGCGAATGACATCGTCGAGTATCCCAGCGCCTATATCAACCCCAACACCCTGGTGGTCGACCCGAACGAGGTCTACCGGGCGGTCATCGCGCCGCCACCCCTGGACACGTTCAACAACCCCATCCCCGAGGATCCGGTCGTGGCGGCCAGCAGGATGTACAACCGCGCGGGCCTCCTGATCACCATCACCCAGCCCACCTCCGGCCCGACGGTCGTGAATGTCGGCACGGCCGCGAACCCGAGCGCCTACACCACCATCTTCGCGTCGGCGCTCCCGAGCATCGTTCCGAGCACCCGGGTGCTGGCCGTCGACAAGCGCGAGCTGGTCGACAACACGCCCAACATCGAGGTCTCGACCCTGGACGTCGGCCAGCTGAACACCGCGCTGAGCACGATCATCCCCGCGAATCCGACGGTCCAGAACGGATACAACGGGCTGGTCTACATCTACGACAATTCGAATAATTCCAATCTCGGCGTTCCCAACAACCTGAACGCCATTCTCCTGCAGAATGCCACGACCACCCCGGCCTACAACGACGTGAACAACAACCCCCTCGGGTTCTCGGTCGCCTCGAACAACGGCATCTTTGTCCAGGGCGACTACAACACGACGCAGATCACCGTCGACAGCACCCTGATCAACAACCCGTCGGCGATCATGGGCGACGCCGTCACAGCGGTCTCGCAGGCATGGTCGCCGGCCGAATCAAGCCAGCTCATCGCGAACCGCGTCGCGGTCTTCAGCGCGCCGACCTCTGCGAACGGGGTCAATCCCGCGAGCCTGGGCACACCGGCAGGCATGACCATCAACGCGGCGATCCTGACCGGCAACACCCCCTCAACGCTTACCACGAACAGCGGCGGCGTCCAGAACCTCGTGCGCATGGAGGAGGACTGGTGGAGTCCCCAGCTCACGCTGACCCTCAACGGTTCGCTCGGCCAACTCTTCGTGTCCGATTTTTTCAGGGGAGACTACGTCGGAAACTCCTTTCAGGCCACGATCAACGACAAGGTCTACGTCCAGCCGGCGACCCGCAACATGGACTACGACGCGGGCTTCAAGGCGCGTTCGCCCAACAGCACGCCGACGACGACCAACTTTGCCCGCGGGGATTTCTTCTTCTGGTGACGTAGGCCGGGGCAGCTGATGTCGCTTCCATCGCCGGCGGAACGCCCGGGCGCGGCCGCCCGCCTGGCCTGGGTGGATCAGCTGCGGACGCTCATGATCGTGCTGGTGGTCAACATGCACGCCTGTGTGACCTACAGCCATGTTGGCAGCTGGTACCTGAACGAGGGGCCCGATCCTCCCCGGCACATCAAGATCGCGTTCGTGTTCTGGCAATCCCACCTCCAGTCGTTCTTCATGGGAATCCTCTTCCTGGTCGCGGGGTATTTCGCCCATGGGTCGCTCGAGCGCAGGGGACCGGCCGGCTTCGTCCGGGAACGCCTGATGCGCCTGGGGCTGCCCACCCTGCTTTACATGCTGGTCCTCGGGCCCCTGATCCTCTTCGTCATCATCCCGGAAGGGAACGATCTCAGGTCTCTGCCCGGCACCTATCTCCGATACGTGACGCACGGGCGCTTCCTCGGCGGAAGCGGCCCGATGTGGTTCGCCGCGGCGCTGCTGATTTTCTCGGCCGTGCTCGCCGGATGGCGATCCCTGCGGTCGTTGCCCTCAGGCCGTGGCGCCCCGGGAGGCCGCGTTCCGCGCCCTGCGGCGATCCTGGCCTGCGCGCTCGCCCTGGCCGCGGCCACGTTCCTTGTCCGGACGGTCCAGCCGCTCGGGACGTCCGTCCTCAACCTGCAGCTCGGCTACTTTCCCCAGTACATCCTCGCGTTCGGCGCGGGCGTCGCCGCCGCGCGGGGCAGCTGGTTCCAGCCGCTCGCCCGCTCGGCCCTCGCGCGCCGCGCCGGCTGGCTGGGCCTTGTCCTCGGGCCCATCGCGCTCGCGGGCGTCCTCGTGGCGGGAGGGATCCTGCGGGGAACGGGAGGCGAGGTGTTTTCCGGCGGCTGGAACCCCGCGGCCCTCGGGCTGGCGACCTGGGAGCAGCTGGCGGGAATGGGTCTTGGATTGGGCGCCCTCGCCTTCTGCTCGGGCGAGCTCGACAAGCGGACGCCGCTTTCGCGCTGGCTGGCGGAGCGGTCGTTCGGCGTGTACCTGTTCCACCCGGTCGTCCTCGTCCTGTTGACCGTCGCCCTTCGGCGCTTCTCCCTCGATCCGTTCCTGAATGTATCCATGCTGACGGCCGCCGGCCTCTGCGGGAGCTTCGCCGTGGCGGACGTCGCCCGCCGTATTCCCGGATTTCGCGAAATCCTCTGATGCGGGGGGATCCGTGTCCGCCGTTTGCGTCGGAACACGGTCGGCGCATCCTTTGTCAGGTTAGGGCGTCTTAACCTCAAACAAGCCATGAATGCCAAGTCACTCCTCCTGATCCCGGCAGCGATTGCATTGGGCGCGCCCTCGCACGCCTACGCCTACATCGGGTTTGGCCTCAACCTGTCCCTGCCCCTCTACTTTCCCCTCGCCGGGCGTCCCGCGACGGTCGTCTACCAGGCCCCGCCGCAGCCGGTCGCCGAGCAGGTGACCCCCGCCCCGGGGCCCGGCTACGTCTGGATGTCGGGCCACTGGTCCTTCTACGGCCAGAAATGGGTGTGGGTGGCCGGCCATTGGGAACTTCCGCCCTCGCCGAGCGCAATCTGGGTCGGCGGCCATTGGGTTCAGGGCAATTCCGGCTGGGTATGGGTTGATGGAGCGTGGACCGTGGGCGCCCCTCCTTCCGCGCCCCAGGGCCCTCCGGCGCCCCCTGGCGCGCCCCAGGCCGCCCCCAACGAGGGCCCGCCTCTCCCGCCGACGGCATCCGCCGTGCCGTCGCCCTCATCCCCGCCACCCGCCCCCGAGATTGAGGACGGCACCGTGGCCGGCGACGAGCCCCCGGCGCCGATCCCCGAATATATCCCCGCGAGCCCCGATCCCGGTTACGTCTGGATCGGCGGCTACTGGGCCTGGCGCGGCGGCTGGTACTGGAATGCCGGCCGCTTCGCCCGTCCCCCGGCGAGGGGTGCCACGTGGGCTTCTGGCGCCTGGGTGCGCGGGGCCCGCGGGTGGGTCTGGCACGGCGGACACTGGCGGTGAGAAGCCGCCCGGCGGCGCGCGCCCGGTAATATTAGACTTGTCTAATATGTGGTGTTAACGTCCGTTCCCGGGCGTGAACAGGGTCCAGTATGCTCGCTATGTCCTCGCCAGGCTGGCTGAGGCAGTCCTGGTGGCCCTGGGGGCGGCATTCCTCGCCCAACTCCTGCAGCGCCTCGGGCGCCTTGCCCCCGTCGAGCTGGCTCCCGCCTGGCTCCCGGTGCCCCGCGGGGCGCGGATGGCGCGCGCCCTCGGCGGCGTCGGGTGGTGGACCTGGCCGGCGATATGGGCGGCGCTGGCGCACCTGGTCCTGGGACCCAAGCAACGGAAGCCCGTCTACCGCAAGATTCCGGGCGCCATGTTCGCCTATGCGGGGATCAAGGTCGACCGAAACGCAGGCTGCAGGGGGGGATGCGTGACCGGTGCCACCGGCTCGGGCAAGACCCTCGCCTGCATCATTCCGAGGCTTCATTCGCTTTGCATAAATGAATCCGGCGTCGAGCTCCCGGGATGGCCCGGCAGCCGGGCGCAGTCCGAGTTCGAGGAGCTGAAGCGGAATTTCCGCGCCCAATCGCGTGACGCGGACGACCGGATCTTCCGACTGGGAGCCGCCCGGCGGGAAGCCGCCGACCGGCGTAGCCTCCTCTGCGCCCAAGGGATGCATCACGCCTCCACGGGAAAAGGCCCGGGGGACGCAGGCTCGATCACGGATCTCGACGAGGCCATCGGGCGCCTCAGGGGAATGCGCGATGGCCTCGACAGCAGGCTCCAGGACGCCTCGGACACCTGGCGAGCGATGAGATACCGGGTCCCTCCCTGGGGGGGATTTGTCTGCGGCGAGAAGGGAAACGAATGGCAGGCCATCGAGTCGATCCTTCGCCACCACGGCAGGGAGGAGGATCTCTGCGTCCTGCGCACCCGCCCGACCTGGGCGTCCCGCGACTGGTGTCCCTCGGTCCGCCTCAACCTGATCTCGATGGATGAGATCCCGGCAGACACCTACGCAAAGATCATCGTGGACACGGGCCTGACGGTCGAGGAGGCCGAGAAGCGCGACGAGTTCTTTGTGCCGCAGGCCAGGGACAAGATCGCCTGGGGCATCCGGCTGATCCGCGCCGCCGGGCCGCCGCCGGGAAAAGCGGCGGGGACCCGGGCCTCGCCCGATGCGGGCCCGAGCCTTCTGACGCTCTTCGAGATCCTCACCGTGCAGGAGAGCTACCGCAGGTACCTGGTCCGGCGGTCGGAGGAATCCCCGGGGCTCTCGCAGTCCGACGCATTCAGCCAGGCGCGCTTCCAGCTGGAGAACAACTACTGGAACCAGCCGCCGGACCAGCTTGGCGGCGTTCGCAGCACGCTGTACAACTTCCTCGTCCCGTTCTCGGAGCCCGAGATCGCCGAGGTCTTCTGCTCGGACAGCACGCTTGACCTGCGCGACATCCAGCGCGGAAAGGTCGTCTGCCTCGCGATCCCGCAGAAGTTCTCGGTCCAGCGCCGCTACGTGGCGACGCTCCTCAAGACGCTGGCCTACCAGATAATCCTGGAGCGCTTCGACCGGCGGTCGGACGATCCCGACTGGCTCAACCGGAACGTCATCCTCGTGGAGCAGGACGAGTGGCAGCGGCACGCCGTCCGCGCGGACTGCGAGACCGACGTGGTGCGCGAGGCGCAGGGGGCCGTCTACGCGGCCGCGCAGTCGCAAAACGCGGTATGGCTCAAGTTGGGCGGAAGGGAGAAGGCGGCTCCGCTGCTCGCCAACCTGCGCAACCGATGGATCTGCCAGGCCGCCACGGAGGAATGCGCCGAGGAGAGCTCGAACCTCGTCAGCGGGCGCATCTCCCGCGATGTATCCTATTCCCTGGGACAGGCGGGGCGCACCACCAACGTCTCCTTTTCGGAGCGGCCCTTCCTGCCCAAGCGCGAGCTCAGGACGCTGCCGCCCTTCCATGTCGTCTTTGTCCCGGCCGAGGGCCGCTGGCTCTACAGGAAGTGCATCGCGATGCCCGCGACGGCCGACGGAGGGATCCCGCCGTGGTGGTTCGGCGACTGGAATCCCCTTCACTGGGCCGCGCGCTGCCTCGGGCTCCCCGAACGGCTCGCCGGCCTCAGGATCCACCCGGGAGGCGCGTTCGTCCCGCCGTGGAGGGCCTGCGCGCCCTTCCGGGCCCAGGCGCGCTGGCTGTGCGGGCTGGACGGAACGTTCATCATCCTCGGCGGCATGCGTTCCAGGGCCGCGCTGAGGGCGGCCGGCGGACGCGGAAAATAATTCATCAAGCGTCCTTTTTAGACTTGTCGTATCACCAGAGTTAGGCATCTCATGCGGCCATCATGACCGACATCGCCCAACGAATCGCCCGGGGAGGCATTCTCGGAGTCGTTCTGGCCCTCGCGCCCGCGGCAAACGCCGCGCAGACGGTGACCCAGGCCTCCCGCTACACCTCGGAGCCCATCACCCTTGGATCTGGGGGCTACACGCTGAATTTCAACGTCGCCTGGAGCTGCGACGACTTCCCGCAGCCAACCACGAGCGCTCCGGGCCAGATCGACCTGATTGACGCCAGCGGCGGCCTTGCCGGCAGGATCAGGGCGACCATCGCCGGGGGAACCGCATTGGTCCAGGTGGACGGCGCAGGGACGGTGTCCGGCACCAGCGCATCGGTCATCCAGCTTGGCGCGGGGGGCACCCCTGCGAACGCATTCCTTCACGGGACCTGGCAGGTGCCCGGCCTGAGCCCGGGCCCCTACACGCTGCGGTTCTGGTATTTCCAGGATGTCGCGACCGGCTTCGCGGCCAGCATGATCGCGACCCAGGCGTCCGACGCGGGGGGCGGCGGCCCGGTGGGAGGAACCCCGGGCGGGCCGCCGGCACCGCCTCCCGGCATCTCGCTTTCGCTCCCGCCGTCCGCCACCGCGTTCCAGCCGGCTGCCATCAGCGCCACCGCGACCGTACCCACCAATGGCAACCCCCTCGCATCCGTCGCCATCGACATGTCCCTGGACGGGGGAGCCACATGGACTCCCATCGCCTCGGACCCCCGCCCCTCCAGCCCGATCGACATGGAAAGCGACTCGTATTCTTTCATCCAGGCAGGGAACGCGATGCTGCGGGCCACAGCGACGGACACCGGGGGGCTGCAGGCAACGTCGGAGAAGACGCTGCTGGTGGCAAAGGCCGGCCAGCCCGCCATCTCGATCACGCCGCCGGCCGCCGCCGTGGCCCCGGGCCAGGCCGTCGCGTTCACGGCGTCGGGCGGAGCGACCGGAAACTACGTGTGGAGCGGTTCCGCGTCAGGTTCCGGCGCGTCGGACACGGTGACCTTCCCGTCACCCGGGACGTACTCGGTCTCTGCGATCGACTCCGGAAACGGAAACTTCAGCGCGTCCGCCGCGGCTACGGCGACCGTGACCGTGCAGGCGCCGTTCTACACGCTTTCCGTGTCGGCCACGGCCGGCGGGACCGTGGCGGGCGGCGGCTCCTATCCGCCCAATGCGCAGGCAACGGCGGTGGCGACCGCGGATCCCGGCAGCACGTTCACCGGGTGGACCGGGGACCTGACTGCGGTGACCCTGACCCTATCGGTCCTGATGAGCTCAAACAAGGCGCTCCTGGCCCATTTTGCCCCGCTCCTGCCGCAGACGATCTCGTTTGTTCCGCCCGGCGCCGTCACGACGTTCACGCCGGCGTTCACCCTCCTGGTCACATCGTCAAGCGGACTGCCCGTGTCGCTCGCGCTCGACTCCGGACCGGCCACTCTCGCGGCCTCCCTGGTGACACCCACGGGTGCCGCCGGGGAGGTGACGCTGACCGCCACCCAGGCCGGCAATGCCCAGTATCTCCCGGCGCAGCCCCTCGTCATATCGTTCCCCATCGGGCTGCCGCCTCCCGGCGTGTTTCTCTCGGACGACTCGGCCGCGACGAAGAGGACGGATCGCGAGACCCGGACGACGAGCTTCAGGAGCGGCCCGGACCATTGAGGACATCCCATGGAGCGATCGACCTACCCCTTCCCGCTTGCGGCGAACTCAAGCCATCATTCCCTTTACCATCGGTTCCTCCTCGGCGCCGACCCGTCGATCCTCGCTCCCCTCCCGAAGCCCAGCTGCATCGGCGCCCTCTCGGGATCGATGCGCCGGCTCACCGAGAACCTGAATCTCCAGCGTTGGAGGAAGCTCTTCCACGCGGCTATCCCCTGGGTCGAGGGATTCGGACCCGAGCACTATGACCTCGGCAATGTCGCCCCCCACCGTCCCCTTCCGCGGACGTATGGCAGGCCCCTGAGGCGATTCGGGGCGTTCGACTTCGTGCAGGTTGCCGATCCGTCCGTCTCGGCGCTCGCGCTTGTTGCGGGGGACAGGCGCGTCATCGACTGCTTCATCATGCTGGGCAATGACTTCTGCATGCGTATGGAGCCGGGGGCCCAGGCGCGCAGCCCGGGTATGTCCGGCCTGCGGCTTACCGGACGCATGCTTGCAAGCCAGTTCGTCGAGCCCAACAACCGCTGGCTCATGCCATTCCTGCACCTTCACGCAAGGGTGCTCAATTTCACGTCCTTCGAGGAGACGCCGGCGCGGCTTTCGTGCATCGATGCCGGCGCTCTCGCGCGCGCGGGCGAAAGGGCAAACCGCGAATGGATCGGCAGGCAGGCGGGCGCGCTGGCTGATCTCGGATACCGGGTCGCCCTCGACGGCGACCGGTCGCCGCGCCTCCGCGTCGACGGCGTCTCCAGGAGGCTTGTCGCCGCGATGGAGGCGCCGCGCATCGCCGTGCTCCGGCTGCTTGAGCGAATCATCCTCGGCGACCGTGAGCCCTGCGCTGAAAACCTCGCCGCGGAGCTGCCGCCCGCGGTGATCGCCGCGATGGCCGACCAGCTCGAGTCGGTAGTCGCCCGCTCCCTGCTGTTCTACAAGCCTCCGAAGGTGGGCATCCCTTCCGAGGGCCCTTGGAGGGGCGCGGTGCGCGAGCACATCCGGCGCGCCTGCCCGGCTGAGCTCGCGCTCCTCGACACGGCGGCGGCCCGCGCCCGGGCGACCCCCTTCGACTCGGCCATTTTCCCAACCCCGCCGCTCGATCCCGCGCACTGCCACGCTCCGAGCAGCGAGGCGCTCGACGCCGGGAACCAGCTGCCGGCGGATCCCGAGCTCGGCGCGGTCCGCGCCCAAGGGGCATCCGGGCCCGCCACGTCGGCGTGGCTCGCGCGCGAATTCGGGGAGACGCTACGGGAGGTGAACGATCGCCTCGTGCATGTCGGCCCAGCCGACCCGCTGGTGTCGCTGGGCGGCATCCTGGCACGGATCGATCACCTCTCGGAGGCCGCGGATCCGGCCCAGCTCGGCCAGTCCGCCCTCTTCCTGGGCATGGAGCTGGACCGGAGGGAGCAACAGCTCGGCAACGCAGCCGCCAGAGGCATGCAGGCCGTCCGCCCCGACCGGGTGCCCCTGGCGTCGCTCGACCGGCTTTTCGAGAACTCGGAGACGGCTTCGATGGCCTGCGAGCGCGAGGTCGGGGGCCGCAGCCTTTGAGCACCGCGGCGCCCCCGGCGCGGGCCGGATGGGAGGATCATCGCGGCCTTGTGGACATGGGAGGGGACGTCTGGCGCATCAGGGACGCCTGCGAGGGCACGATGATCTTCGGGGGCACCGGTTCGGGCAAGACGTCCGGCAGCGGGCGGACCCTCGCAACCTCGTTCCTTGCGGCGGGCTTCGGCGGGCTGGTCCTGTGTGCCAAGCCCGACGAGCCCGCATTGTGGAGAGGCTACGCCGCAGAGACCGGGAGGGGATCCGACCTCGTCATGTTCGGGGGCGGCGAGCCGTGGAGCTTCAACTTCATGCGGTATGAATCCCTGCGCCCCGGGGCGGGCGCCGGGCTGACGGAGAACCTGGTGAACCTCTTCATGGAGGTCTCGTCGATCGGATCGGGAGACTCGCACGCCCGCGGCGGCGACCCCTTCTGGGAACGGGCGATGAAATCGCTCGTCCGCAACTGCGCCGACGTCCTCCTCATGGCCGACGAGCCGGTTTCCCTCCATGCCATGTTCGACGTGATCCGGAGCGCGCCGACGGAGCCCGAGCTCATCACGTCGCCGGGCTGGAGGGCGCGGTCCGAGTGCTGGCGCCGGCTGGAGGTCGCGAGGTCCCGGGCGCGCGGGAAATCCTGGGAGATCGACTGCCGCGAGGTCGCCGGCTACTGGCTCAGCCACTTTCCGACGCTCGGCGACAAGACCCGCGGCAGCATCGTCGCGATGTTCTCGACGCTCGCCGAGTCCCTCATGCGGGGAAAGATGAGGGAGCTCTTCTGCGAGGGCTGCAGCCTTTCCCCCGAGGACGTGCTCGCGGGAAAGATCGTGATCGTGGACCTCCCGGTGAAGGAGTGGTCCGCCGTCGGCAGGATGGCGGCGGTCCTGTGGAAGTACTGCCTTCAAAAGGCCGTGGAGCGGCGCACCGACAACGAGAACGGCCTGGGACGGCCCCTCTTCCTATGGGCCGACGAGTGCCAGCATTTCGCCAGCCGCTACGACCCGCTGTTCCAGGCAACCGCGCGCTCCTCCCGCGTGGCGAGCGTCTACCTGACGCAGAACTACCCGAGCCTGATCGCGGCCCTCGGCGGGGAGTCCAATGGAAAGGCGGTGACCGATTCGCTCCTGGGCAACCTGGGGACGAAGATTTTCCACGCCAACAGCGACCGCGAGACAAACCAGCTTGCCGCCGACCTCGTCGGGAAGCGCCTCCAGTCCCTGCGCCACTTTGGAAGCGGGGCGAGCCTCACGCTGGGCGGCCAGGCCAGCGCGGGATCCTCCGCCAACCGGGGGCGAAGCGAACACATGGACTACGAGGTGCAGCCGATGGAGTTTTCAACCCTCGGCAAGGGGGGGGCCGCTAACAACTGCGCGCCGGAGGCGCTCGTCTTCCAGAACGGACGCCTCTGGGGCCGGACGGGCCGCACGTGGCAGAAGGTCTCGTTCCGCCAGCGCCCTGGCCGCATCGAGGCGCCGCCGCCCCAGCACGCGCACGGAGCGCGGGCGAGGACGAGGTGACGGGGCGGCCCGGGCCCGGTTCTATTTTCCGGCGTACCAGAATCCCCGGAGCCAGTTGTGCCCGTGCAGCCTTCGCTGGAGGTCTGCCGTCATGGCCGGCATCCCGCTGACCGCGCAGTTGGCCTCGGCCTGCGCCGGGTTGCGCATGCCGGGGATGACCGTGCCCACCGCGCCGTGCGCCAGCGCGAACCCGATCGCCGCCTGGGGAAGCGTGTAGCCGCTGCCCTTGATTGTCTCTGCGACCAAGCCGGCGCGCGCAACGGCCCTCCCGAGCCGGTCCCCCTCGAAGTAGCTCCGGCGGAAGTCCCCCTCCGCGAACGTCGTGTCCCGGTTCCACTTGCCGGTCAGCGATCCTTCGTCGAACACCACGCGCACGATGACCCCAACGCCCGTCTCCGCGGCGGCGGGGAGGAGCTCCGCCGCCGGCTCCTGCTCAAAAACATTGTAGATCACCTGGACGACGTCGACCCAGCCGTCGCGCATGAGACCGATCACGCTGTTCTGGTCTTGCTCCGGGGTGGACACGCCGACGAACCGGACCTTGCCCTCCTCCTTCAGCCTGCGCATCACCTCGAACGGCCCGGGATTCCTGTTCCAGGCGCGGGTCCAGGTGTGGAGCTGGAGGAGGTCGATCCGGTCCGTGCCCAGGTTCCGCAGCCGCTGCTCGACGTTGTCGCGCAGGTGCTTCTCGGAGTAGCGCGCGGCGGCCGAGCAATAGGGCGACGGGGGCCATGGGCCGGGCGCCGGCGGCGTCTTCGTCGCCACCACGACGGATTCGCGCCTGCCCTTGAGGACGCCGGCGATTATCCGCTCGCTCTTTCCGTCGCCGTAACCCGCGGCCGTGTCGATGAAGTTGACGCCTAGGTCGAGCGCACGGTTGAGCGCCGCCACCGAGTCGGCCTCGCTTTGCGGCCCCCAGCCGCCTCCGATGGCCCAAGCCCCGAATCCGACCTCGGATACCTCCAGCTGAGTGCGCCCCAATTTTCGGAATTTCATTTGTTAGTTGGTGCAGGCGCGATCATTTCGCGCCCGCGAAGCAGGTCAAGAGGAGGCCTGCGATTGAGCCCAGGAGCCGCCAAGCGTGTTAATACCTATACCTTTCCTATTGACCAGACGGCCCTTTGGGCCGTTTTTGAGAGTCCAATCAGCTATGAGCCCCCGCATTCTTAACGGGTATGTCGCTGCCTGACGACGTCATCTTGCTTTTGCGCGACGAGGCCTACCTCGATCTTTGCCGGACCGCATTGAACGAGGCGAGCGAGCGTTTGGTCAGGGAAAAAGACGGGGTGGCGAAGACGCGCCCGCCCTTCGGCATCATCGCGACGAAGAAGCAGAGGGACATTTTCGAGGCCTCAATGCAGTCCGTTCTCGACACCGAGGCCGGCATCGCGACCCGCCTGGGAAAGCTCGAGGCGATCGAGAAATGGCTGAAGGTGGCCATCCGCGACCGGCTGCGAATCTACCTCAGGGAGGCCTCCGAGAACTACCGCCGCAGCGGCAAGATCGCCGATGCGATCAAGTCCTGGGACCGCCTGATCGAGCACTATGGCGAGCAGCTGCTCGCGCTGGCGCGCAACATCAAGAACGTCTCGGTGTCCTTTGCCGGCGCGGCCGGCGGCGCCCGCGCCGCATTCGGAGACCGCGCCCAGGCGTTCGCGGAGCTGCGGATGGGAGCGGACAGCCTCGACCGCACCGCCGTCCAGCTCGACTCCCTCTCGCGGACGATGGCGATGTACGCCGCCAATTCGCCCTACAAGGACGTGCAGCTCACCGAGCTGCCGATCAAGGGGGTCGTGGGATGGGTCGACCAGCTGGCCCTGCAGCACGACCGGGACGCGCTGCCCGCCGCGCAGGAGATGGAGGCGGACGCGCGCGGTGTCGTGGCCAAGAAGCTGACGGATTTCCACAACGTCGCCGCCGCCGCGCTCGAGGACCTGGCCGTGATCGAGGGCAAGGAGCTTGAGACCTATTGGGAGGTCCTCCGGGCCCATGCGCTCGCCCACTACGTGCAGGAGCGCGATGTCGACGAGGTCCTGAACGAGCTCAACGGTCGCTACGTCGTGGCGAACATCGAGCGCCGCCAGAGGGTGATCGAGAGCCAGGCCGACCCCTACGGCCACGAGCGCTGACCGGAGCGGGGCGCCGGGCGGGTTTCCAAGCCCGCGGTCCGGGGCGTCCTAGCCCCGGTCGCCGGCGGGTGTTTTCCCGGGCGAAGCGGGATCTCCCCCCTGTTGCGCCGCGTCGTGATAGTGTGCCGCCAGGGCGTAGACCACCTCGAGCGGCAGCTGGTGCAGCGTGGGAAGGAAGGCGGCGGGGTTCTTGGCGGGAGCCGGGCTCTCGAAGAAATCCCGGATGTGCTCCCATCCCGCGGACTTGCCCTCCGCCACCCAGCCCATGAGCGCGGCCTCCTGCTTCATGCGCTCGCCCAGTCCGTTGACGCCGGCCATGCAGAGCAGGGCCGCGTGCGCGCCGGCATTCTCGGCGGTGGCGGGCAGCGGCTTGAGCGCCAGCTGCTCAAAGGCGAATCCCGCGCATTCGGCGCTCGGATAGCGGATCAGGTGCGCGGCGACCAGGGTGACGACCGGGGCGGAGGCGCCCTGGTCCAGGATGAACCCGATCTCCTTGCGCTCGAGGACTCGCCAGTCCAGGGCGGAACAGGCGTCGAGCTTCAGCGCTTCGCGGTCGTAGGGCTCAAGGGACGACCGCGCGGGGCCGTCCAGGTACGCGATGACGTCGGAGGCCAGCCCCAGGTCGATCATCCGGCCGAGCGAGAAAAAGAGCTCGAAGGCGTTGCCGGCGCCCCCGACGGACATCTCCACCCTCTTGCGCCGATCCTCCCTGTTCCCGGTGCGGATGTCCCTTGCAAGCGAAAGCACGGAGCGCGACGCGGCCGGGGTCTTGCCCGGCTCGGCAAGCAGCCTGTCCACGTTGCCGGTGTCCCCCGTCATCCTCTCCGCAAAAAGGACGCCCTGGGTCCACGCGGGCGCGTGGACCGCGCCTTCGCGGAGCATCTTCTCCGAGAGGCGTCCCATGGACAGGAAATCGCCCCTCAAGAGGAGGGCCCGGAACCAGGCCTGGGCCGTCTCCTCGGTGTCTCCCCGGCGCTGGACCAGCAGACGCGCGTAGATCGTGTCCGAATATTCCGGGTTGGCGACCTGGGTGAACTGGGCAAGGAGCATCGCCGCGCTCACGTTCCCCGGGTCGAGCGCGTAGACCTGGTTCAGGGCGAGGAAGCCCTGGCGCACGTCGCCGGCGGAAAACGCGGCGGCGGCCATCCGGTAGAAATAGTCCGCCTGCGCCTGGTGGATGCGGTGCCAGGCCGGCGGCCAAGCCACCGCGTAGAAAGGCACGCGGTATCCAATCGCCCGAAGGCCCGTGAACACGCCGACCACGGCCACGAGGACGACGGCGGCCGCCGACCCGAGGTAGACAAGGACGGCCCGCCCCCAGAACGGGCGAACATCGCCCGCGTCGACGGAGCAGAGCCGGCGGCCGTCGGAAGAGATCGCCATGAGCGGGCACATGCGCTGGAACCGCGACGCGCTGCGCCACCCGACGCAGGCCTCGCAGGCGGTCCGGCCGCCCTTCCCCGAGTCGCTCGGGTGCTGGCACGGCGCCGCGCCCCTTGCGCCGCGGACCCGAAAGGCCGACTTGCGGGAATTCCAGTAGAGGGACCCCCAGAGGAGGCGGCCGTAGTCCCCAAGCCAGGCCGCGGCGGGTCTCACACGGCCTCCTCTGCGCGCCCCGGCCATGGCAACGGGGCGCGCCCAAGGCAGTCAACCGGGAACGTGGGCGCGACGGGCGGTGCGCCGACCGAAAGCATACGCGGGGCTGAACTCAACTGGAGCATGTTCGCGAGACAGGATCCGATATTCGACCCCCAATGGGAATCAAATTGAGCCTGAGCGGGCCCCGGCGGGCAGCCCCGTGCCCGCTATTTTTCGCTGTCGAGCAGGTGCTTGAGCTTGTCCACCTTCGGCCGGATCACCGCCGCGCAGTATCCCTCGTCGGGATGCTTCTCGAAATAGTCCTGGTGATAATCCTCGGCCGGCCAGAATTTCTTGAGAGGCACGATCTCCGTCGTGATCGGGTCGCCGAGCGTCTTCTGGGCCTCGGCGCGCGACTTTTCCGCCGCGGCCTTCTGGGCCGCGTCGGCGTAGAGGATGATGGAGCGGTATTGGCTCCCCATGTCGTGGCCCTGCCCGCCGACCTGCGTCGGGTCATGCACCTTCCAGAAATACCCGAGCAGCCTGTCCAGCGTCACCTTGGACGGGTCGAAGTCGATCTTGACGACCTCGGCGTGGCCCGTCTCTTCTGTGCACACCTGCTCATAGGTGGGATTGGAGGCCGTGCCCCCCGAGTAGCCGCAGGTGACATGGGCCACGCCGGGAAGCATCTTGTAGGCCGCGTCCAGGCACCAGAAACACCCGCCGCCGAGCACGACGGAGTCGGCCTTGGTCTCGTTTGTGAGGGTCGTCATCGCGAGGAGGATAAGGAAAAGGAGGGGATTGCGAAGGCGGAACATGGCGTCGGTGATCGTTGTTTCAGGGCGTCATTTCACGGCGACGGGGACCGCCCGGGCCGCGACCCAGGCCTCGTACTGCTTCCGGGGCATGAAGCGAAGCGAGGCCGAGTTGATGCAGTACCTCATGCCGGTGGGCGGCGGCCCGTCGTCGAAGGCATGCCCCAGGTGGGCTCCGTCCGTCGTGCAGTGGACCTCGTCCCGGATCATCCCATAGCTCGAATCCCTCTCGACCGCGACAAAGAGCGGCTCGATCGCCTTCGTGAAGCTCGGCCAGCCCGTCCCGCTCTCGAACTTGTCGCGGCTGTCAAAAAGGGGCGTGTCGCTGCACACGGAGAAGAAGACCCCGTCCTCGTGGTTGTCCCAGTATGCGTTCTGGAAGGGGGGCTCGGTCCCCTGGAGGCGGGCGACCCTGTATTGCTCCGGGGTGAGCAGCTTCTGCCATTCGGCGTCCGTGTGCCTCACCGAGGCCTTGGACATGTCGATGACGACCTTCGAGGGAAGCCCGCAGGCGGAAATGGGGCCGTCAGTCGCGCAGGCGGCGCCCTGGGCCAGGGGATCGACCGGGTTCGTTGATTTCATGGTGGGATCGGCCGACAACGTCGCTGCGGCGGCCAGAAAGGCAATCGGGAGGAGGATGGTTTTCACCGTACGTAAGAGTAACCCAACTTCGCGTTTATTCCAGTCGCTCGTGTTCGCGGACGCCCTCTTCCGCTTGACTTTCGCTCCCGCGCGGCATTGCCTGCCTGCCCAATGATCCCCCCGGGCAAAGCCTCGACCGCCGCCAGCGGCGCCGCATCCGCGGTCGCCGTCATCATCGTCTCGTCGCTGCGCGCGCCGCGGGGGCTCTGATCATCGATCAAAGACTTGCCCCTCCGGCGCCCGAGCCGGAGGGGTTTTTTTTGCCCCCATCCGGCCAGGGCGATGGGAGCGGGCTCCAAAACCGCAACATGCCATGGACACAAATGGAGCCGGATACAGACCCAGACAGAACGCCCACCTGGGGCCGCGGCGAATGCCGCTGTTCATCGACGAGCCCCGGCCGGCGCCCGTTCACGACCTCCTCGTGATGAGCCACGGCCCCGACACAAAACCCGACGACCGTTCGAATCACGCGTGCTTGAACAACTTGGCAAGCAGCTCGTGGATCATCGAGGAGGGCGGATGTCCGAAGACCATGCTGGGCCTGAAATAGTGGCCCACCGCGAGGATCCTGTCCGAGCGCGCGGTTCGCACCTGCGCGTCGATCTCGATCATGTAGGTGTTGAAGTCCCAGGTCCACATGTCCTCGTACGACACGATGAGCTCCGCGTCGCTGGGCAGCATCGTCAGGGCTCCGGCGGACGCATCGTAGCCCATCTCCCGGAGCTGCCTGGCCATCTCATCCGCTATTCCGTAGCTATCGGCGAGCCGGTGCTCCACGAAGATGTGCTTGTAACGCCCGATGTTCGCATTGGGCAGCGACCGGGTGACCAGGTGGGTGCATCCCGTCAGCACAACGACGCCCGCGAGGGCTAAGATGGCTTTTTTGCCGTGGATGAGCATGAGGCGCCAGGTAGGCCCTTTGATGTCACTGCATTGCGCACGCAAGAAAGAAACTTCATCCTGCGGCGTCCGTCATCCACCCCATGCCAGAGCCACCCAAGAGGGCCGCCCCGACCCGCGGCACGAAGAAGCCATCCCTCAGCGGCGTGACCCGGTATGCCATCGTGCCGCTTCTCCTCGTTGCCGTGGGAATCAGGATCGGGATGTACCTGGAGCGCAGGATGGCCGCGGCGCCCCCCCAGGCCGCCGTGGCGCCGCCCAGGCCGGCCGCCCCGGCCGCTCCGCGCGAGGTTGCGCCGGCCGCGGCCCCGGACCGCCCAGTCTGCGAGGTCACCGGGTCGTTCGAGAACAACATATACCCGTCCCTCCTGCTGTCGTTCGCCGCATCGTACCCGGAGTACGCCCGCTGCCTCACGATCTCGCTTCGCAGCCTGCCCTCCTCCGGATCATTCCAGCTGAGGATCGACTCGGGCCTCTTTGTGCGGCCCCTGCAGGTCGGCTTCGACGCGCCCTCGGGCGCGATCACCCTCAATCCCGAGCTTCCATGGAACTTCGACTCGCTCAGGCGCACGGGTCAGATGGGGCCCCAGGCTTTCGTGGCGACGCTGCTGGTGGACGGCCAGTCGCAGGCCGAGGCGACGCTCGTGTGCACGGTCCACTCGGTCAACGAGGCCGTCTCGCGCATCTTCAACAACGCAACGGGCCAATGGCAGGACACGAGCGTGTGCTTCGCCGCGTTCGTCAACGAGGACCATCCGTGGATCAGCACCCTCCTGCAGGAGGCCGTGGCCGGCGGCGTCGTTCATTCCTTCACGGGATACCAGTCCGGCGCCCAGGCAACGATGCTGCAGGCGCAGGCGGTCTGGGACGCGCTCGCGGCCCGCGGCCTGAGCTACGTGAACGTCGCCACCGACAGCGGCACCTCGCCGTTTGTGTCCACCCAGTACGTGCGGTTCCTCGACCAGTCGGTCCACGACCAGGGGGCGAACTGCGTCGACGCATCGGTCCTGTTCGCCTCGATCCTCCGAAGGATCGGGCTGCGCCCCGTGCTGCTGTTCCGGCCCGGCCACTGCTTCACCGGGTTCTACGACGCGTCCGAGGGAGGACGCCTGGTCGCATTCGAGACCACCATGCTCGGCTCGGCTCCGTTCGCAGCCGCCGCGGCGGAGGGCACCAAGGAGCTCCAGTCGACGCTCCCCTTCCTCGGGACGCCGCAGTACTCCATCGTGGACATCGCGCTATGCAGGCAGCAGGGGATCAACCCCATCCCGTTCCAGGCCGCCGACCGCAACTGAGGGGCGCCAGGCGTCCTCGCCGGAGTCCCCCGCGCGCGGCCACGCTCCGAAGAGTCCCGAGATCTTGGCCTGGATCTCCTCCGCCTTGGCGCGCGGGTCGGCGGCCTGCCGGATGGGGCGGCCGACCACGATATAGTCCGCACCGCGCAGGAATGCATCCTCCACATCCACCGTGCGCTTCTGGTCGTCGGCGGCCCGGTTCTCGACCGGACGGATGCCGGGGCTGACGACCAGGAAACGGGACCCGAGCTCAGCTCGCAGGCGCGCCGCCTCGAGGCCCGACGATATCACGCCGTCGCAGCCGAGCTTGAGCGCGCGCCGCGCCCGGGAGAGCACGAGATCCTCCGGGCTGCACTGGAATCCGAGGTCGTCCAGGTCGCCCCGGTCGAGGCTCGTGAGCACCGTCACGGCCAGGATCTTGAGGTGGCCCTTGGCCGACACGGCGGCCTCGAGCATCGAGTCGTTGCCGTGCACGGTCGTGAACGCGACCTTCCGCTGCTGCAGCTGCTCCACCGCGAGCCTAACTGTCTCGGGGACATCGAAGAACTTGACGTCGGCAAACACCTTCTTCCCCTGCGCGTCGAGCCAGTCGATCATGTCAAAGTACCGCCCCGTCATGAGGAACTGCAGCCCGAGCTTGTAGAACTGGACCGAGTCGCCGAGACGCTCCACCCAGCGCTTGCCCTCGTCGAGGCCGGGCACGTCGAGAGCCACGATCAGCCGGTCGCGCGGCGGGATCGTCTTCGCGGAGAGATTCGGATCGGAGGCCACCGACCCAGATGCCAGCCATCGCGCGTCGGCAGTCAAGACCGAACGCCGCGCGCCGGGAATTGACGCCGCGCCATTCAAAAAACGAGAATGGCCCGACATGGCCACCACCATCTTCACCATCGCCAACCAGAAGGGAGGCGTGGGCAAGACCACGACCGCGGTCAACCTCGCGGCGGGCCTGGCCCAGAGAAAGATCCACACCCTTCTTATCGACCTGGACCCGCAGGCCAACGCGACGAGCTCGCTGGGAATAGAGAAAAAGGAGGGCAGGAGCCTCTATTCCGCGCTCCGGGGCGAGGGTGAGGCCCTGCCGCTCGTAGTCCCCACGGCGCACGAGCACCTGGCCCTGATCCCGAGCGAGGAGGACCTTGCGGCCGCCGAGATCGAGCTCTCGCAGATGGAGAACTACCTCATGAAGCTCAGGGGCGTCCTCGAGCCCGTCGTCGCGTCCGGCGGCTTTCGTGCGATCATCATCGACTGCCCGCCAGCGCTCGGCCTGCTATCGATGAACAGCCTGGCCGCCGCCGACTACCTCCTGATCACCCTCCAGTGCGAGTACATGGCCCTCGAGGGCCTCGGGCAGATCCTAAGGAACGTCGAGCGCCTGAAGTCGGCGGGGATCAATCCCGGGCTCGAGCTGGGCGGCATCGTGATGACCATGTTCGACATCCGCACGAGCCTTTCGCGCCAGGTGGTGGACGAGGTCCGGACCCACATGCCCGACAAGATATTCACGTCGGTCATACCAAGGACGATACGGCTGAGCGAGGCGCCGGGCTTCGGCAAGACGATCTTCGCCTACGACCCGCTCAACCCCGGCTCCACCGCGTACGGCAACCTGGCGGCGGAGGTCATCGCCCGATTCGGGTTATGCTGAAATACCGGCACGCCTTCGTCGTCGGGTTGCAGAGCAACCTCGTCTACCGCTGGAACTTCGCGGTGAGGAGCCTCTTTTCCCTCTTCCACCTCGCCTTCGTGTTCATCTTCTGGGGGGCCATCTACTCCGGCAGGGCCGCCATCGGGGGATTCGGCTTCGCGCAGACGCTGACCTACTTCGTCGTGCTCTTCCTCCTGCAGTTCTTCATCGGCGCGTTCAACGAGGACTACCTCATCAGCGAGGACGTCCGCAACGGCCTGATCAACCAGTTCCTCCTCAAGCCGATCAACTATTTCGCCTACCGCCTGAGCGTCTTCGCCGCCGCGCGGGTCGTTTCCGGCGCGCTGGGGCTCGTGGCGATCCTCGTCGCCCTGCCGTTTTTCAGGGGCTACCTCACCCTCCCCCATGACGGATGGCGGATCGCGCTCGGGATCCCCGCGATGGGCCTCACCGCGCTCATCCAGTTCAGCATCGCGTACTGCTTCGGGATGCTCGCGTTCTGGTTCCTAGAGATCCAGGGCTTCGTCATCCTCTCGATGGCGGTCGAGACCGTGCTGGGCGGCCAGTTCTTCCCGCTCGACCTCTTGCCCCCTGCGGTCTTCCACGCCGTCAGCTACCTCCCCTTCTACTACCAGGCCTATTTCCCCACCGCCATCATGACCGGCCGTATCGGCCTCGACGTCGCGCTGCCCGGGCTCGCGATCCAGGCCATCTGGGCCTTTGTAATGGTATGCCTCGCCGAGGCCGTGTGGCGGCGCGGGCTCAGGCACCATACGGCCGCGGGCGGCTGAATCCGGGGGACATGAACGCATTCTCACGCTATCTGCGCATATGGCTCGCGAGCGCGCGCTACTCGCTCGTGCGAACCATGATGTTCCGCGGGGACCTCTTCATATGGGCCTCCGTCGAGCTGCTGTGGATCTCGGTGAACGTCCTGATGATCGCGGTGGTCTACAGCCACACCTCGACGATCGCCGGCTGGACCGAATACCAGATGCTGCTCCTCGTGGGGACCTCGATGCTGATCCAGCGCTTCCTGATGGGCTTTTTCTGGAGCGGGATCTTCGAGATGGGGCGAAACGTGCGCAGCGGCGCCTTCGACTTCGTCCTGGCCCAGCCGGGGGACCCGCTCTTCATGGCCTCGACCCGCAAGCTCGAGCTGGACGGGCTGCTCAACTCGGTCGTCGCGGCCGGCCTTGTCGTCTACTCGGCGAGGAAGCTCGGCCTCCACCCCGGGCCCGCGGTCCTGGCGCTCTACGCCTGCATGGTGGCCTGCGGCGTCGTGATCCACTACAGCGCGCTGGTCATGGCGATGTCGCTCTCCTTCTGGATAACGAGCTCGCAGGGCGTCGAGGGCAGCTATTTCACGCTCATGGAGTTCTCCCGGCTCCCCAGGCAGGCTTTCAAGGGGCTCGCCAGCGCGATCTTCGTGTGGGCGCTGCCGGTCGTCATCGTCAGCAACGCCCCCGCCCGCGCGGTGCTGCACGGATTCGAGCCGTCCTGGGCGGTGGGACTCTGCGCCGCCACCCTCGCGTGGTTTGCGCTCGCCGTCATGATGTTCAGGGGCGGCCTCAGGCGCTACACTAGCGCAAGCTCGTGACGGGCGACCTCAAGAATCTCCAGGGGCGCATCCGGTACGTCTTCCGCGACCCGGCCTACCTGGTGCGCGCGCTCACGCACTCGTCCTGGGTCCAGGACAACCCGGGCGCCGGCGGGAACAACCAGCGCCTCGAGTTCCTCGGGGACTCGGTCCTACAGCTGATTCTCACCGAGGCCCTCTTCGCGCTCTTTCCGGAGGATCGCGAGGGGGAGCTGACCAAGCGCCGCGCGGTCCTGGGAAAGGGCGAGTTCCTCTCGGGGCTCGCCCGCGAGATCGGGCTCGACCGCTGCCTTCGCCTTGGCGCAAACGAGGAGGCCACCGGGGGGCGCGCCCGCGACGCCGCGCTCGAGGACGTGTTCGAGGCGCTGGTGGGGGCGATCAGCCTCGACGGGGGGCTGGAGAGCGCGCGCCAGACCGTCCTGGGAATCTACGGGGACCTGCGGTCGCGCCTCGGGGCGCTCGAGGGCCACGCCAACCCGAAGGGGCGGCTCCAGGAGATCGTCCACCCGCTGCACGGCAACCAGGCGATCCGCTATGAGGTGATCTCCACGGACGGGGCCGACCATGAGCGGGAGTACGAGGTCGCCGTCTACCTCATGGAGCGGCGCATCGGAAGCGGCCGGGGCCCATCCAAGAAGCTCGCGGAGGAGGAGGCGGCGCGGGCCGCGCTCGCGACGCTGGAGGCGGACCCGCCCGGAAAATGACCGGCGCCGCCAGGCACAAGATCGTCGGCGTCTGCCCGGCGGCGCGCGGAGCCGTCATCGCCGAGACGATGCGGGCCCACCCGTCGCCGGTGTGGCTCGTCGTGGCACAGGACCTTAAGGCGGCAGAGCAGCTGGCGGAGGACGTCGGCTTCTTCGCGAGAGCGGCCGCGGAGGGCCGGCAGCTCCAGGCGCTCGTCTACCCCGAGTCGATACCCGACAGCCGCGACATCCGCGAGGCCTTCGCCGCCTCGGGCGACCGCCTCACCGTCCTGTCGGCGATGCGCGCGTCCCTAGCCGGCGCCGGGGACGGGACGGACGGCCCCTTCCTCGCCGTCTTCGCGACCCCCTCGTCCCTGCTGCAGCCGGTGCCCGCGATCGAGCAGTACGCGGCGAGCGAGATCGTCCTGGCCCGCGGCACGAGGCAGCCGTTCCAGGAGCTCCTGGGCAAGCTGCGCGACCTGGACTACGACAGCGAGGCGGTCTGCGAGGCTCCCGGCCACTACGCCGTGCGCGGGGGCATCATCGACGTCTACCCGGTGACCGCGACGGAGCCCTACCGCCTCGACTTCTTCGGGGACGACATCGAGGATATCCGCGCGTTTGACCCGGTTACCCAGCGCTCCGGCGCGCGGGTCGAGCGCATCACCGTCGGGGCCTCGCCGCGCCTCCAGTTTGAGTCCGCCAAGACCGGGATCTCCGACTACCTGAACCCGCTCTCCCACCTGGCGTTCGTGGAGCCCGCCGCGCTGGAGGAGGAATTCAGGGCGTTCGCCGCCGAGGGCTCCGATGGGCTGGCTCCGCTGCTCTCGCGATGCGCCGCGGCCTTCGGCCTCGCCGAGATAGACGAGGCGTCCGCGATCTTCGGGACGCCCGGGTCCGAGACGGTATGGGACACCGAGAGCCTTGAGCACCACAGGACGGTCGCCCCGGAGACGCTGCTGGCCCGGGACCGGCTGCAGGCCGAGGACGACGCCAGGAGGGCCTTCCTCGGGACGCTTGCGCGGTGGAAACGGGAGGGCTTCACGATCGCGTTCGCCGCCTCGAAGGAAGGCGAGGAGAAGCGCATCAGGGAGATACTCGCGGCGGACCCCGCGCTCGCGGCCCTCGACCCCGTCTTCCTGCGCGGCAGCCTAAACGAGGGGTTCAGGGCGACGGCGCGAAAGGGCGCCGAGCTTTCCATCGCAGGCGGCGGCCGCGGCCTCGTTTTCGTCACCGAGACTGAGGTGTTCGGCCGCAAGAGGCCCAGGCGCCCCGCGGCGGGCGGGCGGGCCCGCGCCTCCATCGCCCAGGTGGACCAGCTGCTCGACTTCTCCGAGCTCGTCGAGGGAGATTTCGTCGTCCATCTCCAGCACGGGATCGCGCTCTACCGCGGGGTGGCAAAGATAGACACCGCCCAGGGCCTGCGCGAGGTGATCTCGCTTGAGTTCGACGACGGCGTGACGCTCCACGTCCCGCTCCAGGAGTCGCATCTCATCAGCCGCTACGTCGGCCTCGGGCGCATCAGGCCCCAGCTCGGGAGGATCGGCACGGGCAGGTGGGAGAAGGCGCGCCGGGCGGTCGAGCGCGCGACCGTCGATCTCGCCGCCGAGCTGCTGCGCATCCAGGCCAGCCGGGAGGCGCAGGCGGGGTTCGCGTTCCCCGAGGACACGGACTGGCAGCGGGAGTTTGAGGCCTCGTTCCCCTTCACCGAGACGCCCGGGCAACTGCGCGCCATCGAGGAGACGAAGCGCGACATGGAGCGGAGCCGGCCGATGGACCGCCTGATCTGCGGGGACGTCGGTTTCGGGAAGACCGAGGTGGCCCTCCGGGCCGCCTTCAAGGCCGTCCAGTCCGGCAAGCAGGTGGTCGTCCTTGTCCCGACCACCGTCCTCGCCCAGCAGCATTTCAACACGTTCCGCGAGCGCATGGCCGGCTACCCCGTATCGATCGAGATGCTGAGCCGCTTCAGGTCGCGGTCCGAGCAGCGGACCATACTGAAGGCGGTCTCCTCCGGCGGCGTGGACATCCTGATTGGGACCCACCGCCTCCTGCAGCGGGACATCGTGCCGAGGGACCTCGGGCTCGTGATCATCGACGAGGAGCAGCGCTTCGGGGTGAAGCACAAGGAGGTGTTCAAGACGATGCGCGCGACGGTCGACGTGCTGTCGATGAGCGCCACCCCCATCCCTCGCACGCTCTACCTCGCCCTCACGAGCGCCCGCGACATGAGCGTCATCGATACCCCTCCGGTCAACCGGCACCCGATCCAGACGATCGTCAAGACGTACGACGAGAGCGTGGTCGTGGACGCCGTACGCCATGAGATGCGGCGCGGGGGCCAGGTGTTCTACCTGCACAACCGGGTCGGGACGATCGACCTGGTCGCGAACCGGCTGCGCGGGCTGATGCCCGACATCTCGTTCGGCGTCGGGCACGGGCAGATGGACGCGAACGGACTCGAACGCGTGATGACGGATTTCGTGGCCGGGAAATACAACGTCCTGGTGTGCACGACGATCATCGAGAGCGGACTCGACATCCCCAACTGCAACACCCTGATCATCGAGGGCGCCGACCGCTTCGGCCTCTCGCAGCTCTACCAGCTCCGAGGCCGGGTCGGGCGCTTTAGGCACCAGGCCTACGCATACCTCCTGCTGCACCGGCACACGCGGCTCCTCGACGCGGCCCGCCAGCGGATGAACACGCTGCGCCAGCACACGCAGCTCGGCGCGGGCTTCCGGATCGCGATGCGCGACCTCGAGCTGCGGGGAGCGGGCAACTTGCTGGGAGCCGAGCAGAGCGGCCACATCGTCGGGGTCGGCTTCGAGCTCTACTGCCAGCTCCTTCGCCAATCGGTGGCGCGCCTGAAGGGGGACAAGACGGCGGCGGCCATCCGCGCCAGCGTGAAGCTCGATTTCGTTTTCGTGGGAGAGGGCGGCCCCGCGGAAGGCTCGACGTTGGGCCGGCGCGAGGACGGATACACGGCGCTCAAAGATGCCGAGGACGAGGCGCGGGGGCCGGAAATAGGCCGGATTCAGGCCCGCATCCCGGCCTCCTACATCGGCGAGACGCGCCTGCGGATCGACCTCTACCGGAGGCTGGCGATGGCCGATTCGGCGCAGGCGGTGCGGCTGGTCGAGGCCGAACTTAAGGACCGCTTCGGCAAGCCGGCCCCCGAAGTGCGCACCCTCCTTTTGGTGACCGAGATCCGCGTCCTGGCGGAACAAAAGGGGATAATATCCGTCGAAACGGAATCGAACCGCCTTAAGTGCCTTCGCGGCAGTGGCCAGCGGGATGACTGGGTGATGATCGGAGCCCGGTTTCCAAGGTTGACCGCCACCCGAGCGCACCTAAGGTTGAAGGAGATTATCTCTTTTTTGAACCATCTGCCGAATCCATGACCCTGCACCGCAGCGCCAAGGCCGCTCTCGTGGCTTCCCTCCTGGCGACCTCAGCCCCGGCGCAGAGCGCTCCGCCAGCCGACAACCTCAACCTGCGGTTTGCCAACGGAATCGCGGCGATTGCCGAGGACAAGATCATCACCGTCGACGATGTCCGCCGCGAGGTGACGCCGCTCATTCCCCAGCTCCAGCGCGATGCGCGCAACGAGCAGGAATTCAACCAGAAGCTCGAGGCGCTGCAGGACGACGCCATCCATAATCTCATCGACAGGGTGTTGATCATAAAAGATTTCCAAAAGGACGACAAGAAGCACGTCCCCGCGAGCTTTGTCGACAACCAGATCGCCGACCAGTTGACCGAGCAGTTCGACAACGACCGCTCGAAGTTCCTCGCGTACCTGCGCGCGCGCGGCACGACCATGCGCGACTACCGCAAGGAGGTTGAGGAGGACATCATCTACAACTACATGATGCACCAGCAGCACAAGTCTCAGAGCATCGTGAGCCCGGTCCGCATCGAGCAGTACTACAAGGAGAACAAGGACAAATTCTACCAGGACGACAGCGTCCACCTCCGCCTGATCCAGCTGGCGCGGTCACCCGGCGAGACGGACGGCGGCCTCCGGGGAAAGGCGGAATCTATCCTGCTCCGCCTTCGCTCGGGCGAGAAATTCGAGGACCTTGCGAAGGAATACAGCGCTGATTCGCGGCGCGCGAAGGGCGGCGATTGGGGCTGGCAGAAGCGATCCGACCTCAAGCCGGAGTTCAGCGAGCCGCTATTTGCGGTGAAGAAGGGCGAATGCACGGATCCGGTGGTCACCCCCGAGGGCTGTTTCCTTCTCTACGCCGACGACAGGAAGTACGCCGGGATCCAGTCGCTTGACGAGGTGCGCGACCAGATCGAGCGGATACTTGTCCAGCAGATGGGCCGTCAAAGCAGCGACCGCTGGCTCGAGCGCCTGCGCCGCAACGGCTACGTCAAGCTTTTCTAGGGCCCGACCGGCGTTCCCCCTCAGCGCATCGAGGCGAGGGAAGCCCGCGACGACGCTTCGTCCAGCAGGGCGACCATCGGGCTCTTCGTGGGCTCAAAGGCCTTGACGACGACCCCGACCAGGTTTCCCTCCGTGACGGTCGTGGCGTCGCACCTGGCGTTGCCCACGCCCATCGCGATCCAACCCTCGGAAGTGTTCTTCACGAGGACATGGGCCACCGGCCGGCCGGAATCGCCGATATAGACGGCCGTCATGCCGGGCCTGAGGTCCGACATCGCGATCCGCTGGGTCACGACCACCGTGTGGTCCCTGTAGAGCGGCAGCATCGAGTCGCCGCTTCCGACGAGAAAATCCGTGCCGGCGTGCTCGGCCACATATTGCTTTCCGAGCCTGAGCGCCTCAAAGGGAGCCACGACGTCCGCGGCCGGCGACATTGCCGCGACCGCCGCCGCGGAGTATCTGGCCGTCGTCGTCGTCGCGCAGCCCGACCAACCGAACCCGGAGAGGGCGATCACCCCGCAAAGGCTCCAGCGGGAAAGGAGTCTATTGGAGGTGCTCGTCGAGTTGCCGTTCTTTTGCATGTGCTCATTAAACCCTAATCCTCTGCATTTAAGAATAGGGACTACCCATCGAATGGAGGGGTGATATCACCCAGTCGGCATAGGGCGACACCCGGGCGGCGTTGGGGGGAATCGGGAGGCTCTAGGGTATATCCCCTAGAGCCTTTTCGATTTAGATAGTCACATCTGGGGTGGGTGTGCTACAATGGGCGTCCATGGAGACATACCTATGACACCCCTAAGCGAGGATTTGCGGCGTCGGATCATCGAGGCCCGGCAGGCAGGAGCCGGTTCGGTCGAGGTGAGCGAGCGCTTTCGTGTGAGTCGGCGCACGGTGGCGCGCTTGTACAAGCAGTTTGCGCTCAGCGGTAATCTTCGGCCCAAGCAGGTGGGCGGCTACCGGCGCTCGAGGCTGGAGAAGCACGGACGAACGATCGGCCGCTGGATCAGCCGCAAGTCAGACATCAGCCTGGCCGAGCTGAAGGAGCGTTGTCTGGCGGACCTTGGGATAACGATCGGCATCAACGCCCTCTGGCACCAACTGCATCGTCTCGGCCTTAGTTCTAAAAAAAACGACGCGCGCCGCCGAGCAGGACCGGCCTGACGTAGCGGCCGCTCGCAGGCTTTGGCGCAGCGAGCAGCCGGGGTGGGATCCGCGCCGCCTGGTCTTCATCGACGAGACGTCGCTTAATACCAAGATGGCGCGCTTGTACGGCTGGAGTCTGCGAGGCCAGCGCTGCATCGGGGCCGTGCCCCACGGCCATTGGGCGACCTCGACCTTTATCGCCGCCCTGCGCCACAACCGCATCGACGCCCCGTTCCTGATCGAGGGATCAGCCAATATGGAGGTCTTTGCCGCCTACGTCGGCCAGGTGCTCTGTCCGGAGCTCAATGAGGGCGACGAGGTGATCATGGACAACCTCTGCATCCATAAGACCCCGACGGTTAACAGACTGATAGAGGCCCGGGGGGCAAAGGTGCGCTATCTGCCTCCCTACAGCCCGGATCTCAACCCTATCGAGATGGCCTTCGCCAAACTAAAGAGCCACCTGCGGCGCGAGGCCGCACGTACCCTCGAGACCCTCCAACCCGCCGTCGCTCGCAGCCTCGCCTGCTTCCTTCCCGACCACTGCCAAAACTTCTTTCGGCATGCCAAATACGGGACTATCTCAATCGAAAATGCTCTAGGTCTCCAGAGGAGAGGGTCGGCTCTCCGCCCCGAGCGCGGCAAAAAGTTAGTCATGTCTATTTTAATTGTTTAATTATCGATCCCGCCCATCGTCGCGAAATCCCCGTGAATCCCGCCTCCCCTGCGCCCCGCTCCCCCAGCGCGTACCCTGCCAATCGCATGCGCGTGCTGCCCGCCGCCGAGAGGCCGCAGGAGCGCCTTGAGAGGCTCGGCGCCTCCGCCCTGAGTGACACGGAGTTGCTCGCGATGATCGTGCGCAGCGGCACCCGGGGACAGGACGTCCTAACGCTCGCGTCGCGTCTCATCTCCGAGGCGGGTTCGCTCGCCGGTCTCCTCGCGTGGCACGAGGCCGACTATCGAAAGCTCAGGGGAATCGGCCGCGTGAAGGCGCTGCAGCTCGTTGCGGCGATGGAGGTCGCGCGCCGGGCGGTCAGCCTGCCGCCCCATGAATCGCCCATCCTGAACCGGGCCGATCTCATCGCCGCCCATCTGGAGTCGATCGCCTCAGGCCTCGAGGTCGAGAAGTTCTGGGTGCTGTGCCTGGACAGGCGCAACCGCCTCCGAAAAAGGGTCGAGATCTCATCGGGAACAGCGACGGCCGCCCTCGCCCACCCGCGCGAGGTTTTTCGCTCGGCGATACGCGAGGCTGCCGCGGCCGTCGTCTGCACCCACAACCACCCCAGCGGAGATCCATCTCCAAGCGCAGCGGATATCCAGCTCACAAGGCAGCTACGGGAAGCGGCGGCAGCTGTAGATATTCCTCTGTTGGATCATGTTATAATAGGTCGACGTGGGGCAGATCCTCTGGGTCGAGGGTACTACAGCTTCAGGGAGGCGGGACTGTTGTGAGAATTTCGTCATCCCCCGCAACAGTCCCTCCACGGGAAGTTGACAGGCGCCTTTTGTATATACAGCGTATGCACATGCCGACCATTTCAGCTAAAGTGTTCAAATCCGGAAACTCGCAGGCTATTCGCCTACCGAAAGCCCTTCGCTTGAATGCAAAAACCGTCCAAATCGAGAAGACTGCGAGAGGGCTTTTCATTCTCGATCCCAAAGCCGAGGCCAGCCGTGTTAAGGCTTTGTCCAAGCTTTACGGATCCTGCCCTGATTTTCCCGAGGTTGAGCCGCTAGACCTTCCGGAATCGTGATCTACCTGCCGGACACAAACGTATTCTCCCGCTATCTTCGCGGCATCGACAAAGGTATCAAATCCAGGCTCGAGGCCAATCTCCGCTTTTGTCGATTGTCGTGTGTTGTGCTTTCGGAACTCGAATACGGCGCAGCAAAACGACCCGATCTCCCTACACTTTCGGACCGGGTGAGGAAGCTTAGGACGCTTATAGGCAATGAGGCAAATTACACATGCAACGACGCTTCATTCTATGGATTCGTGAGAGCCTACCTCGCCCGATTAATGCCGAATGCACAGCCCATCGGCCCATACGATCTGATGTTAGCGGCCCAAGCTCTCCGCCTAGGCGCCACTCTTGTCACAAACAATACGAGGGAGTTTGCCCGGGTGCCGGGACTCGCAGTTGAAGATTGGCAAGAATCCTAGAAATTTCCGATGCCTAGTCTGCGAAACCAAATGAGAAAACGTCATCAGTTTGCTCAGGTACAACCTTCCAGACGGAAGTTAGCTCGTTGAACTCGAATTCAGCCTGACTCTTAGCCTCGTCGACTGACCTGTGCCACGTGTCACCGACACATCTGCGTTCGGTCGAAAATCTAAAAAGAAACACCCCGTCGGTCTTCACCTCGATTACCAACAGAACCGGAGTATCCAGAGGCGTACGAGTTTCGACGCCACCGTTGGCCGCCGGCGGCACGCCTTGAAAATGCTGGGTATTCGGAGGATTAGGCATCAACAAAACCCGCGCCGTGAACCGTGAATGGCTGGTCATCGGGGTTGAGCCAAAACCACGGCGACGTTGGAAGCAACTACCGGGAGCTGACCGTTCCGAAAGGGGTGGTCCAATCGCCATGGATGCAGCATTTTTCATGGTCGATTCCGTTAGTAGGTAATCACCGACACAACCACCCGTCGGGCGACCCATCACCCAGCGCTGCGGATATCCAGCTCACTAGGCAGCTTAGGGAGGCCGCGGCGGCTGTGGACATACCTCTACTGGATCATGTTATAATAGGTCGACGCGGGGCTGACCCTTTGGGTCGAGGGTACTACAGCTTCAGGGAGGCAGGGCTCCTTTGAGGCGTCGCTTTTAAAGTTCCCGTGGCGGGAACTTTGGCTTGCAAACCCATCTCTGCCTCCTGATCGTCATGCGCGTGATCTCCCGACGGACCCTAAAGGATTTCTACGAAAGGCACACCGCGGCAAAGGCGCCGTTGGAATCGTGGTTTCACGAAGCCAAGGCTGCCACTTGGAAGAATCCAAAGGACATCTCAGCCCGTTACCCTTCAGCCGATTTCCTGCCCGGGAACCGGGTCGTGTTCGACATTGCAGGAAACCATTACCGGCTAGTCGCGAGGATCCACTACAACACGGGAATCGTATTTGTCCGCTTCGTTGGTACCCATGCCACCTACGACAGGGTGGACGCCACGGCCGTATAACCTGGAGATTCCCATGACTCCGAAGATCATTAAGACCGAGCAGGAATACCGGAAGGCGCTGGCCCATGTAGAAACACTCATGGATGCCGAGCCAGGTTCGTCGGGTGAGTCCGAGCTAGAGCTGTGGTCGCTGCTCGTCGAACGCTTCGAAGAAACGCACTTCCCTATCGACAGCCCAGACCCGGTTGACGCCATAAAATTCAGGATGGAGCAAGAGGGGCTGAGGCAGAAAGACCTGGAGAAGTATTTCCCAAGTAAGAGCCGTGTTTCAGAGGTGCTGAATCACAAGAGACCGCTCAGCCTAGGAATGATTCGGGCCCTCCATAAGGGACTCGGTATTCCTGCCAGCGTGCTTGTACAGTAGCAGGATCATGACTGGCACCGTACTTCTCGACCTGGACGGCACCTTAGTAGATTCGTACCCCGGCATTTTAGCTAGCTGCCTTACCGCATTACGCGCCCTTGGACATGGACCGAACGATTCCCTCGACATAAGGCGCTTCATCGGGCCCCCGCTCGAAGAAATAATGCGAATCTTGTTACAGTCATACGGGGACAACAGAGTAGGCGAAGCCGTAGCTGCCTACCGTGAACATTATGGTGAAAGCGGATTTCTCGGAAGCATCCCCTATCCAGGCATTGGCAAATCCCTTGGAGAGATGAAGCAGGCCGGATTGCGAATCTACCTCGCGACGTCAAAAAGGGCGATTTTTGCAAACCGTATTCTCGACCACCTGAAGTTCGACACATTCTTTGACGGAATCTACGGCTCAGGGCCAAACGGTGAGCTGGATCATAAGCCTGAATTGCTCTCACATATCCTGTCGAAACATAGTCTTCCGCCGTATCAATGTCTGATGGTCGGCGATCGCCGATATGATATTTCCGGCGCTCACTCGGTCGGAATGCGCGGCCTCGGTGTGCTTTGGGGCTATGGTACACGAGACGAACTGGAAAAAGCTGGTGCAAATCAACTGGTGGATTCCCCGGCCGATCTCGCCGGTACGGCCCTCTCGATGATTAGTAGGTAATGACCCACACAACCCCCCGTCCGGAGATCCATCCCCAAGCGCTGCTGATATCCAGCTCACAAGGCAGCTCCTCGAGGCGGCAGCAGCAGTGGATATTCCTCTACTGGATCATGTTATCGTCGGACGTCGAGGGGCTGATCCTCTTGGCCTGGGGTACTGCAGCTTCAGGGAAGCGGGGCTCCTTTGATTGACAAATGCTATCATTGATATCATCGGTTTTGAATGCCCCAACTCCTCGTACGTGATCTTGAACCAGCGGTAGTGCGGAAGCTGCGAAGCCAAGCGGCCGCACTGGGAATCTCCGTCGAGGAGGCTCACCGCCGATTGCTTCGCACAGCCTTGTTTGGTGATGCGCTTGGCCCAAAGGACAATTTCATCGCGTACCTTCGAAGCGTTCCGACAGGGGAAGACATTGAATTTCCACGATCCCAGGATCTTCCGCGGCCGGTAGAACTCTGATGCCCTACCTCCTCGACACCTGCATCGTTTCAGAGCTTAGAAAACCGGGCATCAATCCCGGGGTGTCAGCTTGGATATCTAGTATCAATGCGAATGAAGCTTTCTTAAGTGTTCTGACGGTCGGCGAGATTCGATCGGGGATAGAACTTCATCGTCTCAGAAATCCTACAGCAGCCGGCAATCTCGAACGATGGCTACTCGGTCTAGAGACCCACTACGCCGAGAGAATTCTTCCGATAACAGCAAGGGTCGCAGACCGCTGGGGTCGCCTATCCCCAAGCCAACCCCTACCGGCGATTGACGGCCTAATAGCGGCCACCGGGCTCGAATATCAGCTGATTGTCGTAACAAGAAATGTTACCGATTTCCAAAGATCCGGTGCAAACACACTAAATCCCTTTAACTGATCCGTAGTTTCCAGCGGCAATGACCCATATAACCAACCCAGCGGGGATCCATCTCCAAGCGCTGCCGATATCCAGCTAACAAGGCAGCTCAGGAAAGCGGCAGCAGCGGTGGACATACCTCTGCTGGCCGATGTTATCGTCGGTAGACGTGGAGCAGATCCCCTGGGACGGGGATATTACAGCTTCAGGGAGGCCGGTCTGCTTTAGCGTTCACTTGACCAAATCCCATGTAACTACATTGTACTTACATGAACACCTTGACTGCCAAAGTATTCAAAGCGGGGAATTCAAAGGCCCTACGCCTTCCAAGCTCCCTAGGGATAAAGTCCGGAAGCTACGAGGTCACACGGACGCCCGACGGATTTCTGGTCGTCGATAGCGCTTCGCTGGCAAGGCGCCGCCGCGCCCTCCGAAAACTCATGAGCCTGCCTTCCCTTCCGGACGATTGGCCGAGACCCTGATGCTTTATCTACTCGATACCAACGCACTCACCCGCCTTGCCAGGGGAGCCGATGCCGCAATCGCGCAGAAGGTCGAAGAGAATGTCCTCGATTGCCGGCTGTCCGCAATCGCATGGTTTGAGTTGCAGTACGGCGCTGCGCGCAGTCCAAACCGAGATAGGGCAGTTCCTCGATTGAAGTTCTTGAGAGGCTTGATGCCCGCTATTGAAGATTTTGACGGGCATGCTGCACAGCGTGCGGCCGATGTTCGCGCATCGCTTGAGGCAATGCGCCCGAACGCCCAGCCAATCGGTCGGTACGACGTGCTTCTTGCCGGCCATGCCCTTGCTATGGGAGCCATCCTTGTGACTCATAACACGAGGGAGTTCTTTCGTGTGCCCGGCCTTGTAGTCGAGGACTGGCAGTCGTAGAGCCAACGGTTTTGGACTATCGGGCTGCATCGCGCCCGCGCCATCCTCACCGGGCGGGCTCCAGTTGGATCTCGTCAACCCCTACCCACGCTCCTTTCTTCCACGACTCCAATCCCTTTTCGGCAAGCTGAACCCCCTTGGCGCCCTCGAGAAGGGTCCAGGGAAACGGCTCATCGCCGACGACGTGCTTGAGAAAAAGCTCCCACTGCGCCTTGAAGGCATTGTCGTGGGTCGAGTCCGGCGGCATCCTATTCCAGCCGTCGAAAAAGCGGATCGGCTGCTCGATATCGGGATTCCAGACGGCCCGCGGCGTCTCCCCGGCGCCCTGAGTCCAGCAATCGCGAAGTCCGGCCACCGCGGACCCCTTGGTTCCGTCGACATGAAGGGTGAGCAGGTCGTCCCGACGCACGCGGGTGCACCAGGAGCTGTTGAACTGGATGATCAACCCATCGCCCGTCCTCATCGTGGCGTACGCGGCATCATCCGCAGTGCAGGGATAGGGGGTTCCGCTCTCGTCTCGTCGCTCGGGGATGTGGGTCGCGCAAAGGCATGAAATGGAGGCGACGCTGCCAAAGAGGTTGTCTATCAGGTAGCGCCAATGGCAGAGCATGTCGATGGCGATGCCACCCCCATCCTCCTTGCGGTAGTTCCATGAAGGACGCTGCGCCGGCTGCGAGTCGCCCTCGAACACCCAGTAGCCGAACTCGCCTCGAACGGACAGGATCCTGCCGAAAAAGCCGGAATCGATCAGCGACCTGAGCTTGAGCATTCCCGGAAGCCAGAGTTTGTCCTGCACGACGCCGTTCTTCAGCCCCGCAGCCTCGCACTCCCTGTAAAGGGCCACCGCCGTATCCACATCGGTGGCTATCGGCTTCTCGCAATAGATCGCCTTTCCCGCGGCGATGGCAAGCCGCACGGCCGTGGCGCGGCGATCGGTCGTCTGCGCATCGAAATATATCCGGTTGAACGGGTCCCTCAGCGCCTCGTCGAGGCTCGCGGCCACGCGGGCGACGCCATGCGCCCTGGCCAGGGCCCTCAGCTTGTCGGGGTTTCGCCCGACGAGAATGGGGTCGGGGATGACGACGTCGCCATTGCCAAGGCGGACGCCGCCCTGGTCGCGTATCGCGAGGATGGAGCGCACCAGGTGCTGGTTGGTTCCCATGCGTCCCGTGACGCCGTTCATCACGACTCCGATGGCGTGTTTTTTCATATTGAATTGGACCGGCCGGGGATCAGGCGTGGGCGAGGTAGGCGGACTTGATGTCCTCAAGATATCGCGCCTGGTCGGTCGCCCAGAGGCGCCGCGAGAAGATCTCCACCTCGTTGAACCCGCTGAAACCCGATTCCTCGACCCATCCCCGGATGCGGCGGATTGGGATGCAACCCTCCCCCATGACCCCGCGGTCCTCGAGGAGGTCGGTCGTCGGCGTGCGCCAGTCCGAGATGTGGAAGGCGAAGAGGGTGCCCTCGCGGCCGCTGGCCCTTATCTCTTCCTCGAGCCGGTCGTCCCACCACGTGTGGTACACGTCCACGGCAATGCCCACCCAGGGGGACTTGAGCTGACTGCAGATCGCCCGTGCCTGGCCCATGGTGTTAATGGCCGAGCGATCGGCTGCGTACATCGGGTGAAGCGGCTCGATCGCGAGCCTCACTCCCGCGGCGGCGGCATGCGGCAGCACGGCGGCGATTCCGCCGGCGATCTGGACCCGCGACTCCTCAAGCGAAAGGCCCGGCGCCGAGCCGCATACGAGCACGACCTGCGGGGCGCCGAGCTCGGCCGCCTCGTCGATGCAGCGGCGGTTGTCGTCGATTGCCCTGGCACGTCCGTCGGCCGAGTCGGCCGGGAAGAATCCGCCGCGACAGAGCGAGGCGACCGAAAGGCCGTGGCTTCGCACGAGCTCACCCGCGGCCGCGGGGCTGCAGTCCGCGAATGCGGAGCGCCAGACGGTGATGCCCTTGATGCCGGCGCCGGCGTAGCGCCGCACCGCCTCCGCGAACGTCCACGGCCTCGTGGTCATCGTGTGGAGGCAGAGCCGGGAGAAGTCCCGGGGGGGAGGGATCATGGTGGTCACCGGCTCACGGGCCAAAGAATGTGTAGTAGGACCGTCGCTCGATCATCCGCTTTATCAGGTAGGCGAGTTCGCGGGCGTGATAGTCGCCCCACATGCTGGATTCGCCGCAGGGAACCCTTCGCCCGCGGGGAACGTGGTCCCATCCGTTTGGGCGGTGATAGACGGTATGGAGCAGGAGTCCCTGGTGCCCGCTCGAGGTCGAGAGGTACGGCTCGCGAAAGATCGCCCTGGCAATGGTCAGCCCGGCCGCTAGGTACCGTGAGCCCGCCCGGGCCTCCTTGCCGCCCCCGAGATAATGGCCGAGCCGGATGAGGCCCTGCGCGGCGATGGCCGCCGCGGAGCTGTCGACCGGCTCGAAGTCGTTAAAGGGATCGGCCGGGCGGTCGAGATAGCTGCCGAGGCGTGCGAGGCCGGGCGCGCCCGTGTCCCAGTAGGGCACGCCGTCCGTGGGCGTCTGCTCGATGTAGAAGTCGGCGGTGGCACGAGCGACCTCCGCGAAACGACCAAGGACGGCCGCCTTTCCCCCGAACGCCCTGAGCTCCTGGTCGGGAAGCGCCTCGAGGAACTCGAGCTGCTCGGCATATCCGCACAGGATCCAGGCCAGGCCGCGGGTCCACGTGGTGAAGGGCGAATATCCCTGCTGGGTGCTCGGGCACCGGTAGGAGCCGTCGTTCGGGTTGAATATGGACTCATGCGCGACACGTCCGCGCACATCATAGCGGTCGCGCCCTTCTCCCAGGTAGACGTTGAAACGGGCCGTGGTCTCGGCGTGCTGCAGGAGGCGGCCCAGGAGGGAGTATTGCCGGTCGTTCTCCCCCATGAGGGCATGGCCAAGCCTGTGCGAGAGCGCGAGGATGCGAAGCGAACGGATGGTGTCCGCGAAGAGCGAGTGGGGGCCGTTGAAGGAGTGGATGTAGCCGAGACCCGCGGGAAGGGCCGTCCAGCGCGCGGCCTGCACCGCCCCGGACACCTTCAGGGCGAGCTCGTAGTACAGGATTTCCCCCTCGTCCGCCCGCATCTCGCCCGAGTTCGCGAGGCGCAGGAGGTTTCCATAGGTGGAGACATTGTTGAATCCGTGGTCGTGGACGCCGATGTGGCTGACATGCTTGGCCATGTGCCGGAGCGTGCCCTCCCGTCCGACCGCAAGGGCCTTCCGGTCGCCCGTGGCCGCAAACTGGAGGATCGCAGATCCAAACTGGAAGCCCTGGGTCCACTCCGTCCATCCCCGCGAGGTGTAGCGGCCGGCCACGGTGATCACCGGGGCCCCGAGCAGGGGATTCCAGGCCTTCTGAAGCGCGAATATCTTCCGGCCGGACGCCTCAAACAGGAGGTCGATGTCCTTCCGCAGGGAGCCCGGCTTCAGGGAGGTGTCGACCTTAATCATCTGGGCGGTTCCGCCGGTCTCACAGGCGGCGGATATGGAAGCCGCCGTCGACGGCAATGACCGACCCGGTCGAGAACGGGAGCTGGCCCGCGATGATCGACCGCACCGCCAAACCGACGTCTTCAGGGGTGCCCCAGCGCCCCTGCGGGACAAGGCCCCCGGCCATGAGAAGGTCGTATTTTGCCTTGGCGCCCGCCGTCATGTCGGTGGCCATGATTCCGGGTCGCACCTCGACCACCTGGATGTTGTGCGCCGCCAGGCGCGCGGCCCAGAGCTGCACCGCCATCGCCAGGCCCGCCTTCGAGACACAGTAGTCCCCGCGGTCGACGGATGCCGTGTCGGCCGAGATGGAGGTGATGAAAACGACCTTGTGCCCCGTGGGAAGGGCCGGCTGGGGCTTGTTCTCAAGCCAGTGACGCGCCACCGCCTGGGTGAGGAAGTACGGCCCCTGCAGGTTCACGCGGATCAGCTCCCCGAATGACTCCTCGGTGGCGTGGGTGAGGTCGGCGCGAACCCTGGGCGCGATGCCGGCGTTGTTCACGAGCGCGTCGATCCTCCCGAGCGTCGAAAGCGTTTCGGCCACGAGGCGGCCCCGGTCGGACGGGGAGCCGATGTCCGCCTGTATCAGAGGGAACTTCTGGTCCCCGGATCTCGAAGCCTTCCGGCACAGGCCCGCAGCCTCCTCGGCGGCGCCCCGGTTGCCGGCAAAATTAATTGCAACGGAGCAGCCTTCCGACGCGAGGTGCACCGCGATGCCGCGGCCTAGGCCGCGACCAGCGCCTGTCACCAAGATCACCGGGATTGGGGTTTGCGTCACAGCGGGCCAGTCTACGCGACAATGCACTCCCGGTATGAGGATTTTGCCGCCCATAACCAGCACTTTTTCGACATCGTTCATGTGCCGGGCCACGGCCATGTTCGGGAGGCCCTGGTGACCGGGCGCGACACTCCACGGCCCCACCCACCCTTACCCGGGCGGCCGCCGGGTCTCCCCCGGGCCGGATCAGCCCAGAATGCGGCGGCTCCAGCGCGAGGGCGGCTGCCCCGTCTGGCGCCGGAACCAGCGCGCAAAGTAGCTCGGGTCCAGCATGCCCACCGCCTCGGCGGCGCTCGCCACCTGCATGCCCTGGGAGAGGAGCTCCTTCGCCCTTGCGAGCCTGCGCTGGGCCCTAACCTGACCGAGCGTGAGGCCGGTTTCCCTCTTCACCAGCCGGTTCAGGTGGTCGCGCTGGTAGCCGCTGCGCTGCACGACCTGCCCAAGCGGGGTCGCGGGGCCGACCGTCGAGAGCAGCCGGCCCATTGCGGATCCGCGTCCGGCCGCCGTCGGCCGCGGCACCCGCTCCATCCAGTCGGCCGCCCGGAGAAGCGTCATGAGCACCTGCAGAATCACCGCGGCGCTCTCCCATCGCAGAACGCCGCCGTTTCCGGACTGGAGCCTTATCAGGTGGGCCAGTTGCTGGCGCACCTGCATCGTCTCCGAGCGGTTGAGGCTGCAGACGGCGGCCGGCCCCCGAGGCTGCCTGGAAAGGCGGAAATTTATCATCAGGCAGAGGGGTATGCGGTCGCTTGCCCGCTGGAACGAGTGTGACAATCCCGGCGGCATAACGACCAGCGTCCCCGGTTCCACCCGCGCGTAGCCGCCGGCGAACCTTTGCCGCCCCCGCCCGCTCAGGTACAGGATGATCTGGTGCCAGCGATGCCGGTGATGCTCTATCGAGGCGTGCTCCGGCAGGTGCCTGTGCAGGGCAAAGGCGAGCACGTGCAGGCCGGGCAGCCTTATGTCTGCCCGGTTGATGAGAAGTGAGCGGAAATGGCGCATCAAAACCCGACCCACCCGCGGTGGGGACGGGGGGACCGGTCTCGCCCGTTGGCCTACCCGGTAGCGATCCGGGCGTCGAAGCTCAAATTCCGCCGGACGACGGCAGCGGGACTATCTTGCAGGATCCAGCAAAACATCCTCGACCGGTGAGTCGGTCCTCCGCGATAAAGGGCGCATGTCGTCGGCGTCCGCTGTACTTGGGAAACTCCGCGCCGAAAGGATCGTCGCGCTGATCCGGGCTGATAGCCCGGCCAATCTGCTCGATTGCGCAAAGGCCCTCTCGGCCGGCGGCCTGAATTGCATCGAGCTGACCATGACCACACCCGGGGCCGTCGAGATGACGGCCAAGGTGAGCCGGGAGATGCCCGATGCGCTTCTGGGCCTGGGCACCGTGCTCGACGCCGAAGCGGCCCGGGCGGGGATAGCGGCGGGCGCGCGCTTCATCGTCACTCCGGCGGTTCGTCCCGAGGTCATCAGCGCGTGCAGGGATGCCGGGGTGCCCGTCATATGCGGGGCGCTCACGCCGACCGAGATACTTGCGGCGTGGGAGCTGGGCGCCGACGTGGTCAAGATCTTCCCGGCCGAGTTCTTTGGGCCGGCCTACATCAGGTCCATAAAGGCCCCCTTTCCGCGGATCGAGCTCATGCCGACGGGGGGCGTCACGCCCGAGACCCTCAGCGATTTCCTGAGGGCCGGCGCCATTGCGGCCGCCGCGGGCAGCGCGCTCGTTTCCGCGGCCGCGCTCAAATCCGGCGACTGGGCCGAAATCACCGCGCGAGCCCTCCTGTTCGTCGCCGCCGCAAAGGCGGCGCATCAATCCAATGCCGTCAAAACAGCCTAGCCTAGCCGTCAAGCAAGCCGCAGCCTGCGCCTTTGAGCAGGTTTCCCTGGGCGAGGTGATGCTCCGCCTTGACCCGGGCGAGGGCCGGATCCGCACCTCCCGCTCATTCGCCGCCTGGGAGGGCGGTGGCGAGTACAACACCTCGCGAGGGCTCCGGAAATGCTTCGGGCTCAGGAGCGCCGTCTGCACCGCGCTCGTGGACAACGAGGTCGGCCACCTCATCGAAGACTGCATCATGCAGGGCGGCGTCGCCACCGAGTTCATCAAGTGGCGGGGCGACGACGGGATTGGGCGCACCGTCCGCAACGGCCTCAATTTCACCGAGCGCGGCTTTGGCATCCGGGGCGCGGTGGGCGTCCCTGATCGCGGCAACTCGGCGGCGTCGCAGCTGAAACCCGGGGACTTCGACTGGGGGAACCTTTTCGGCCGGCTCGGCACGCGATGGTTCCACACCGGCGGAATCTTCGCCGCGCTCTCCCCGTCGACCGCGGAGCTCGCCATCGAGGCGGTGAAGGCGGCGAAGAAGCAGGGCACCATTGTCTCGTACGACCTCAACTACCGCCCTTCGCTCTGGAAGTCGATCGGCGGCCTCAAGAAGGCGCAGGAGGTCAATCGCGAGATCGCAAGGCACGTCGACGTCATGATCGGCAACGAGGAGGACTTCACCGCGTCGCTCGGCTTCAAGGTGAGGGGCTCCCGCCGCCGCGGCGAAGCGATCGATGCCGGCGCCTTCAAGGCGATGATCGGGGCCGCAGTGAAGGAGTTCAAGAACTTCAAGGTGGCCGCGACAACGCTTCGCCGCGTCCACACCGCGACGAGGAACGACTGGCGCGCGATCCTCTGGCAGGGCGGAAAATTCTACGAGAGCCGCCAGTATCGCGACCTGGAAATCCTGGACCGCGTCGGCGGCGGCGACAGCTTCGCGTCCGGCCTGCAGTTCGGCTTCCTCGAGTTCAACGACCCCCAGATGGCGGTCGACTACGGGGCCGCCCACGGCGCGCTCGCGTCGACGACCCCCGGCGACACGTCCATGGCCACGCGAGCAGATGTCGAGAGGCTGGTCGCCGGGGGGGGCGCCCGCATCGCTCGGTAGCCGGCTCCCCTCCCCTCGGCCTACTTCTCGAGCCAGACTTTTTCAAACTGCCGGAAATCGAGCAGGTTCGTCTCCCATCCGCGGACGGCCGGATTGATCGCGTAGGTCTGGTACTGGTAATAAAGGGGAATGATCGGGGCGTCGTTGAGCAGGATGGCCTCCGCCTTCTGGAAATACTCGTATCTCCGCGCGTTGTCGGCCTCGTTGGCCGCCTCGTCGATCAGGTGGTCAAAGTCGTGATTGCTCCAGCCGGCCCAGTTGTTCCCGCCGCCCGTCACCATGGTCCCCAGGAAGGTGACCGGGTCCGGGATGTCGGCGCTCCAACCCGAGAATGCGATCGTGTAATCCCGGCTCTGCTGGTTCTGGAACAGCGTCTTCTGCTCAAGCTGCGCGATCGTTATGTGAAAGCCGAGCTCCCTGAGCCACATCGACTGGATCGCCTCGAGGTCGCGAAGCTTCACGTCGTCGGTGTAGCACTGGACCTCGACGACGGGAAGGCCGCGCCCCCCTGGATAGCCGGCCTCGGCCAGGAGGCGGCGGGCCTCGACAAAATCGTCCGAGACCTGGGCGCGCGCCGTGTAGCCGCTGCAATCCGGGGGCGTCAGGCTGCGGGCCGGCGGGTACACGCCGCTCATCACATCGCGGGCCAGCGCCTCGCGGTCGATCCCGTGCGAAAGCGCGAGCCGCAGCTTTGGATTGTCGAAGGGGGCGCGGGTGACATTGATGAAGAGGTAGTACGTGTTCAGGATCCGGTCGACGTGCATGTCGGGGGGGACGTGGGCGCGATAAGCGGCGATTTTCGACGTCGGCAGGGCGTACGTCACGTGAAGCTGGCCGGACCGGAAATCGCGCTCCTCGGTCGCCGCCTGCTCGAACGGATAGAATTCGATCCGGTTCAGGCGCGTGTTCGCCGCGTTCCAGTATAGTGGGTTCTTGACGACCACCACGCGCGCGTTGGGCGTCCATTCCGCAAGGGTGAAGGCCCCATTTCCCACCAGGTTTCCCGGGCGCGTCCACATCGTGCCCTTCTCGTCCATCCGGCCGAATTTCTCGATGACAGGGCGATGCACGGGCAGCCAGGTGTTGTGCGAGGCAAGGGCAGGCAGGTAGGGGGTCGGCCTTTCCAGCGTCACGCGCAGGCTGGACGCGTCGGGTGCGTCGACGCCGACCTTTGAAAAATCGGAGACCTTCCCCGCGTTGAACGCCTCCGCGTTCTTTATCGGCCAGAGCATGTAGGAGTAGGACGCGGCGAACGCGGGGGTGAGGATGCGGTGGAACGAATAGACGAAGTCTCCGGCCGTGAGCGGGTCGCCGTTGGACCAGCGCGCATTCGGGCGAATGTGAAACGTGTAGACCAGGCCATCGGGCGAAACCTCCCAGCGGTCGGCCGCCGCGGGGACGGCAAGCGAGGTCTTTGGGTCGACCCAGGTCAGCGGCTCGAAGAGCGTGTAGACAATGTTGGAATCCGTGTAGGCGTAGACGACCTGCGGGTCGAGGTCGGCCGGCTCGGCGGCGTTTCCGACGAGCAGGGTCTGGGTCCGAATCCCTGATTCGACCGGTGTCTCCCGCCGCGCGCATCCCGGCAGGGCGAGAAGAAGGAGGACGGCAGCCGGGAGAAGCGGAATCCGGGATATGGGATACATGGAGGATTGCCGCGGATCGGAAGCCACCCAGAAGCCGCTTCCGTGCCACGGCGCAGGGCGGCCAGGGCGCGCGATCAGTCCTCGATCACGTCAAAGACGATGCCGAACGGGTCGCGGACGTAAATCGCGGACCCGAAGTCCTTCACTACCCTGCATCCCGCCGCCTTGAGAAGCCGCTTTGCCTTGGCGATGCTCTTCACGCTGAACGACGGGACCGGCGGCTGCGCCTTGGAAGACCGGTTGACGTAGAGATGGAGCACACCCGTGTCGAATTCGAGCTGGTCCTTTGTCTTGCTCCTCAGCTTGAACCCGAGGACATCGCCGTAGAACCGCTCGGCCTTCGCTAGGCTCCGCAAATGGATCGCCACGCAGTTGTTGGACCGAAACCTCATATCAACCGGCGGACGCCCGTCAGATGTGCGGCGGCAGGACGAAGAGGAGGACCGCGAGGAGATGGCAGGTGCTGCCGCCCAGCACCAACGCGTTGCGGAACGCGTAGTGGAACCGGACATGCCGCAACCCGGCCAGGATGGTCCCCGCCGTGTAGCACAGGCCGCCCGCCAGCAGGAGCCAGAGCCCGCCGTGCGGCACCGCCGCGAACAGCGGCTTGATCGCCACGACGATCATCCAGCCGACGAACAGCGTCGCCAGCGTGGAGGTCACGCGGTAGCGGTTTCCGATGAAGAATTGAAACACGGCGCCGGCTCCGCAGAGCCCCCAGACGATTCCGAACAGGGTCCATCCCCAGGGCCCCCGCAGGCTCACGAGAAGGAAGGGCGTGTAGGTTCCCGCGACCAGCAGGAAGACCGAGGCGCGCGCGAGCTTTAGGAAGAACCGCTTTCCGCGCTCGCTGTGCCATAAGTGATAGAGCGTGTAGATGGAATACAGCAGCAGGAGCGTCAGCCCGAATACGCTGACGCTGACGATGTCCCAAGCGTCGCCGTACAGGCTGGCGGACACCGTGAGCAGCGCTATCGCCGAGATTCCCAATGCCACGCCGAGCCCATTCGTCACCCAATTGACGACCCGCTCGCCCCGGCTGGCTCCCTGTTCGGTTGCCGGATCCGATGCGCCGGCCTTGGCCCCGGCTCTGTGCCGTCGCACGGCCCGCTCCGCCGCCTCGTCGAGCATCCGAATGGGCCAATTCGGCCTTGGGCTCTTGAACTCCTCGGGCGTCCACTCCGCCCCGTCCGAATAGATGCTCCGCGGCATCAGGCAGGTGCCGAACGCCAAGTCCGCGATGGGCAGGCAGAAGAAGCCGGAAATGGACTCGTTGCAGTCGATCACCGCGTGGTGGCGGAGGTGGAAGCTGTAGGCTGGCCGCCAGAATGCCCCCCAGCGCGGGTGCTCGATGAGCGGCTCCCATTTCTCGAGGGACCAGTGCTCGATGGCATGGACAAGTTCGTAGAGGCAGAGCGACGACGCCAACGCGGCAAAGCCGGAGAAAAACCACGGAAACGTGGGGAAAAGCCATTGGAGCAGCGCGAACAGCGGCACGAGGATGCAGCCAAAGGTCACGAGCGTATACCAGGGGAAGAAGGATGCCTCATGCTGCTCGGTATCGAGGATGGGATACTTGTTCTCGATGAACATGATCCCCTTGCCGTCGCGCGTCGGCTTGCGCGCGATGCGCGTCAGGGCGTGGTGCTTGGTGTGCTGGCGATAAAACCTCCGCAGAAAGGGGACGGCCGGCTTGTGAAGGACGTAGCGATGGAACACATATTCCACAAAGCAGTTGAGGAGACTCAGCGCAAAGAAAGCGACGATCCCCTTCCAGACCGGCGCCAGCAACTGCGCCTCCCAGGCTCCGGGAGAAATAAATTTCAGGGCGCCGAGCAACGCAACGAGCGATAGCAGGACGGTAGCGATGAAGAGTGGCAGCGAAAATGCCGGATATTCATGGTCTTGTGGCGTCGATGATTGAGTCATGGGGTAAACAGCAAACGTAATGCAATAATCGGTCTCAGGTCAATCCAACAGGAAGGCCACTGTTCCGAAAGTCGGCCCAGGCTATCCGGCGGAATGCACGGTAGCCGGCGCGCGACCCCGGCGATCCCTCCCTGCGGCTACAGTCCCCGCTTCCCGTTTATTGTTCCTCTTGGCACCCCTGTGCGGCGTAATCGCAGGACGATGTTCGAATCCTACGACGAAAATAGTCGGATGAAGGGGGAGATGTTCGCACTGTCGTTCACCGCGCTTTTTCTCGAGATGATGGTGATCCGATGGGTGCCCAGTGTCGTGCACCTCGTCGCCTATTACGCTAACCTCATGCTGCTTAGCTCGTTTCTCGGCCTCGGCGCCGGGGCGATGGCCAGCGGGAGGAAGTGGAACCTATTCGCGTGGTTCCCGCTGTTCCTTGCCTGCGACATCGGCGTTCTTCTCCTCGATCGAAATGCGGTGATCGGGACCACCGACAGCGAGGTCCATTTCTACGCGGTATCCCCTTCCCTGCTCCAAGCGTCCGTCCTTATCCGGATCTTCGCGATGAACGCGCTTCTTTTCGTGCCCTTGGGCCAGCGGATGGGCGTACTGTTCAACTCGCTGCCGCGCCTGACGGCGTATGCGTGGGACCTGGCAGGGAGCCTGTCGGGCACGCTCTGCTTCGGCCTGTTCTCCCTCAGGCTGTTTTCACCCGTGCTGGGAATGGCGGGTGTCATGCTCGTCTATCTGGCGCTGACGTCGCGGCGCCGATGGCTCCTCGACGTACCGGTGTTTGCCGCCGTCCTCGCCGCGGTCGTCTGGTACAGCGACCCAAATGCCATCTGGTCCCCCTATTACTATATCACCGTCACGCAGCTTGGCTCGGCCAAGGCGACGGAATCCGCGCCGCCAATGGACCTGCTTACTATGCGGGATCCGCCCATGTACACCGTCAGGGTCAATCAGTTCGGGTACCACATCGACGGGTCGCTCGATCCCGCGCGATACACCCCCGGGTCGGATGCGGCCGGCGTCGTGAACTGGCTGGATCAGCAGTATGGACTTCCCTATGCCGTCGCCAGCGGGCGAGAAAGGATCATGGTCGTCGGCGCGGGCGGCGGCTTCGACGTGGAGGCGGCCCTGGCGGCCGGGGCGCGCCACGTGGACGCCGTCGAGATCGATCCAACGATCATCGGCATCTCCCGCCGGTTCAGCGCGGGGGCCCCCTACGCCGATCCCAGGGTGTTCGTGCACGTCGACGACGCGCGCTCATTCCTCGCGAAGGCGCACGCCGGGTACGACCTGGTGGTGTTCGGCTTCCTGGACTCGCAGGCGCTCTTTAGCACGATGAACAACGTCCGGCTGGCCGGTTACGTCTACACGGTCGAGGGCATCCGGTCGGCCTACCAGCTCCTCAACGGCCATGGGACGCTCACGCTGTCGTTTTCCATCGGCAAGCCGTGGCTGGGGCCGAAGCTTTACGAGCTTGTGGCTGAGGCCACCGGACGGGAGCCCGTCTTGTATCTTAACCCCGCCTGGCAGCAGCTTGTCCTCTGCGTTTCCAAGGACCCCCTGCTCAAGATGCCGGCGCACATGGGCCATTTTAGCCAGGCGGGCTATGCCAAGCCGCCGGCGTTCGACCTGCCGACCGACGACTGGCCGTTCCTCTACCTGATCAGGAAGACCATACCGTCCGACTACCTGATAGCGATAGGCAGCCTGCTCGCCTTCTCCATCGCGGTGGTCGCCTGCC